>ENA-ORNR01002634-ORNR01002634.1-human-gut-metagenome-genome-assembly--contig:-NODE-2634-length-14399-cov-2.380577_pt1 | contig 14399 bp, 8 predicted proteins | sample MGYA00242114_ERZ509020 | MGnify/ENA primary metagenome ERZ509020 (study PRJEB26280, sample SAMEA2338758) | human gut metagenome | biome: human gut; feature: human-associated habitat; material: faeces...
AACCAGATCCAGATATCTGGCAAATACAGAGACTCCTGCATGATCTCCCAGATTCGTGCCAACCCCCAGACAGATTACCAGGGGACTATACAGACTGACTGCAAATTTCTGTAAATACTGAATTGCCTGGATCAGGTCTGTCTCCTGATAGCATGGCACATCTTGCGGTATGAGATAATATTCCCGCAGGTACTGTTTGATTGGCTTTAGCTTAACCACTACAATGTTACAATCCGGTGCCGCTCCGACAAATCTCCTGTTATCACTTAATCTGCTGCCTGCTGCCACACTCGCTATCGCTGTTCCATGCCCGATGGTGTCCGTACTTGGAACAATCTGCAAAGGATTATCACTGGCAAGTGCTTCATCAATCTGCTCTCTGGTGTATTCTGTCCCATATTCAAATCCTGCTGGCGGCTCACCACTCTGAATGGTCTGATCCCATATGGCTGTGATCCTGCTCTGCCCACCGGAGGTTCGAAACACTTCATTCTCGTAGCGGATTCCTGTATCTATAAAACCAATTGTGACACGTCTGCCTGTCAGCTCCAGTGGCTGCCCCTGTGACTGAAGAATGCCTGCTTCAATGAGTGACGTTGTATCAAATTCCTGCACGCCTCCTGTCACTTCATCCATCTGCATCAGTCCATAGCATTTTGGCAGAAAAGAATAACTCAGGGAAGATAGTGTAATTGGGGGCAATTCACTGCGTTTTGCATATACAATACCTAAATCGCCCTCTACGTTATGATAGCAGATATCTGTAGGTGTCTCGTACGGACGCTGCTCTGTTATCTTAAAATCTACTATGATATCCGCATAGTCATTGGATAATATCATTTCTTGACAAGTCACGGTAGTCTCCTCTATAAACCATTATTCTTATTATTCTATCCAGGAAGTTCTATTTGGGTTCCTAACTAAACAAATAGGGAATTGGAGAAAGGGACGAAGTGTACCGCTTCTGTATCTGTAATAATGCTTTTCTGTAATGGTATGGTTCAATATACAAGTTACTCGATTATATTTGAGGTGTGGATAAAGGTTTGTTTATAGAGGCATACGGTTTCGTATCTGTTGAGGAGTTCAGTTTTGGGGTCTTCTTCACACTTGGTTGTGGAAATACTTGCTTTTACTTTTTTTGTATTCGGTTGTTTTTGTGGCTTGGCTGGTTTAGGTTTTATGGGTAAGTCGTACAGCATGGAGCAGGCTTTTCGTATATCGAGTTTCCAGTATAGGATTCCTGTGAGAATGACTCCAAATATGGCTGCTATAAAGTTTATTCTTCCTGCCATCAAATATCCGTTTATGCTCATGACGCACCTCCTTTCCATTTACAGGAGGCAAGCATCTGCTGTGCGCCTTTTAATACCTGCTCCAGCTCCTGTATCTCTTCCATGAGGACTTGACCTGCTCCTGTTTTCATATTCTCTGTCTGCTGACTGATTTCATTCAGCAAATCCTCCATTTCTTGCGGCGGCACACCGTCTTCTTGCAGATATCCTGCATATTCCAGTGTTTTGGTCACAATCTCACGATACAGGCGCAATGTCACCAGATCCCTGTCCGGTGCTTCATCATTCCATTCCTTCAGCCGCCGCAGATTATTCCAGTACTCCCCATACATCCCCTGGTCTGTTCCACTGATCTGGGCAGGAACTATGCGTTGATAGAAATTACCGATTTCCACATAAGTGCTTGCCCTTTTCCACTCCTGTTCTTTCTCAGGATTGCCTGCAAAACCTGCCTTTGCGCTCTCAAACCATGCAACTGCGCCAGCCTGTCTCTTCTCTTCATGCTCATAATAATACCAGTAACTGCTGCCAATCCGGTAACACAGTCCTGCATATCCGTCCGGGTTCTGCATTTTATACCGTTCCAGATATTTATCAACACTGATAGACAACTGCAAAAGTACTTTTTCCTCCTGCTCATCCAGCACGCCATCCTGTGTAAATAATGTCAACAGCTGGTCATACGCCTCTTCGCCTGCACAATCTGTCTGAATCGCCTTTTGGTAAAAAGCAATACTGTCCTGCTTATTGGGACTTCGCCTGCCAGCCTCCAGATTATAGGCATACTCATCCTTCTGCATATGGTCTGCCGCTGCATAACTGACTCCTGATGCGCCAAAAAGCATGGCTGTCATTCCTCCTGCTGCCAGTAAAATCCGCAGATTACGGCGATATCTGCGGATACTGTCCAGATCCAGATCCCGGTAATGCTCCAGTGCATATCTGACCTCCTGCACTGACTGATACCGACTCTTCGGGTCCTTGGAGGTACACTTTGCAATGATTCCCTCCAGTCCTGTGGAAAGCCTTGGATTCCAGTGTGTGATCGGGTACATCTCGTAGGGTGGCTCGGATGGATTATGCCCAGTCACCAGGCGATACATCGTCGCCCCCAGTGAATAGATATCCGTTCTCTCATCCGTCTGTCCCATTCCACCAAACTGCTCCGGCGCCGCATACCCCTGTGTGCCAAGGCAAGTCGTATCTTCAACATGTCTCTCTTTAAATTCTCTGGCAGTACCAAAATCAATCAGAACCACACTGCCATCTGAGCGGAGCATAATATTAGAAGGCTTCATATCCCTGTAAATAATAGCCGGCTTTCTTGTGTGCAGATACTGTAATACGTCACATAGCTGAATTGCCCAGTCCACCACCTTTTCCTGTGGCTGCACACCCTCTTCCTGCATGATATTTTCCAGAGTAATTCCTTCTATATAATCCATGACAATCAGATAATTGTCCTGCTGGTCTATAATATCAACAATACTTGGCAGTCCCTTATGCTTTAACTTCTTCAAAAGGTTAATCTCTACCATAAGACTTTGCTTTACCAGCTCCCTGTTGCTGATGCCGTTCTTACGCACCTCCTTCACTGCCCATGGTTTATTGGCTTTTTCATTGATAGCCAGATAGACCGTGCTCATGCCGCCTCTTCCGATTTCGTTCAGTATCTTGTATTTTCCGTCTATGAGGTCTCCTACTTTAAGCATACCGCCCTCTCTTTCTTCTGCGATAATATAAACCTGCCGCCACGCCAGACACTCCAACTCCTGCTGCCGCAATACCACAGGCTGTTACGATATTTTTTCGTGATTTAACCAGGCGAATCCACGGATTAGTCGTAATTACAAAATCCGCACTTCCAGATTCCATGCTTTCTGCAAGCAGCTCATTTCCAGCTGCATCCACCGCCCGGTACAGGAATCTCTGGCCTCCGCCATATTCTTCGATTTCCAGCATCAGGGGGTTCTCTGCTGCCGCAAGCTCCATATAATCCCAGCTGTTGATTTCCTCACCTTTGTCATTGTGCAGGGACAGTCTGGCTTCTGTAAGCTTCCCGTTATCTGAGAACATGACATTCACTTTCTTCTGCGATGCATCATAGATTCCACCTGCCTCAATCCCATCCATGACAATCTGTGGCGGGGTATTATCTATGATAAAATGCAGACCGGCGTCTTTATCTTTCAGGGTGCTGCTCACTTCATTACCAGCCGCATCTTTGGAATATAAGGCAACCTGATATGAACCTTCTTTGTCAAAGTTCTCCCCAAAAAGTGTATAGTTATATACATATCCCAGCTGCTCATTCCCCTGACGCTCTACATTGTAAAGCACCACATCCTCTGTCTTTGGATGATATACATCTGACATCACAGTTGGAATCAGTACGCCATTTCTGGATACATACACTGCAAACTGCTCTACTTCATCTACATTCATCTCAATCATCTGTAAGTCTTTCATTACCCGTGACTGATAATATGTTCCTGCCGTGGCTTGCCTTGCAAGACTCATATCATATACAGAACCATTACGATTCAGCGAGAAACGATACGTAAGCTCTGTTTCATTTCCCGCCATGTCCAGACTGTTTACATGTAAATAATAAACCTGATCCGGCTTCTCATTTACATTGTAAAGTGTATAGGAATACCCTCCATTGACCTGCTGCACCTGTGCCGGTACTTCTATCTGCTCTCCCTTTCCATTGACCAGACTGATTCTGGTCTCCTCTGCATTAAAATGTTCTTCCAGTACTGTAACAACAGGCAGCACTTCTCCTGCATTGGCACTGTCATTTATGATTCCTGATATTTCTATAACAGGCGCTATTGAATCTATATAGAATTCCTGCTGTTCCAATTGTTCCGCTTCATTACCTGCCATATCCGTATATTGACAATTCCATTGATAGTGCGCATCCTCCTGAAAACATACACGGAGTCTGTGCGTATCGCCTTCATGCGTCCACCCAAGCATCTGATATGGCTGTGCCGTTTCTATATGAAAAGTATCCGGAGTAAAATTATGCTCCTGTATCGTAACTACCGCAGTCCTTGCTTCCCTGTAATAATTGTCACGGTGTGGCTGTGCCCCATCATATTCTATCTCAATCACTGGCTTGGTCTGATCCATACAAAACGGCTCTGCACTGACCGGTTCTGCCTCATTGTCCGCCAAGTCCTTGCATGTGACTGTCAGTGTATATTCCCCATCCTCTGTAAAAAGCATGGTTGCCTGATGTCTGTCGCCCTCACTGCTCCACCCGGAAACCGGTATATGATAAGGTTCTCCATCCCTGGTCACTTCCCATTCCACCAGACTGGCATCAAAATTCTTCTCCGTTACGGTTATGGCAGCCATTCTGTCTGTTGTGAAGAATCTGTCTCCTACGGGTTCTTCCTGGTCAAAGGCTATCTCTATTTCGGGATCTGTGACATCAATCTTCATAATCTGTGTCGATGTCGTCTTATTGCCCGCCCTGTCCAGTGCTGTCACTTCTATACTGGCTTCATTTCCCTCAAATTTAACAGCATCTATCAACTCCTCCGCTGAAAAAGACGCTGATTGCCGCAGCTCATCTTCACTGATACCTGCCTTGGAAGTATGATACAGTTCCTTATACTCCTGCACCTGACCTGACGTGATCTGATAACTGACTGATTCCAAAGCGGCGTAATTATCGTCATCCGGCTTGTCCTGTACTGCGATATGAACAGTTATGTCTTCCTTGTAAAAGCCATTGTCATTTGCTCCGGCAGGCTCTGTGATAAGCTGCTGGTAATTCTGCCCTGATGGTGCCTGATCGTCCACTACGATTCCATTGGTCCATCCCACTGTCTCATTGCCTGCTACATCTTTTGCCACCACATATAGAAAGCATCGGGTAGAAGGCTCAATTCTGAAGCTGTCGCCAACCTGCCCTGCACCCTCTGTCCACTCTCCATACTTCTTCGCCTGTATGATCTGTATATGATCAATCCCACTCAGTGCATCCTGTGCTGTTACCTCACCCTGTAATGCAGTCTGACTAAATGTATCATATACAATTCTATCCAGCTCTCCTGTCAGGAACTCTTTTCCCTCCAGCCAGACCTGCAGCTGTACTGGCGGTGTCGTATCAATATAAAAGGCATGCTCGTAAACATCACTCCGATTCCCCGCCGCATCCTCGATCCAGTAGCCGAACTGGTATATATCATCCGGCTTCTGTGCGAAATCAATTCTCAGCGCCTGCAACTGTTTCTGATAACTTTCATGTGAATAGGGTGTTTTATCCTTACAATACTCCAGATATTCTTCTGTTGTCCCAAAGCCGACTGTGACAGTTTTATCTTCCTGACCGGATGAAGAAATTAGTCTTGTATGAATGGTAATGGGTGCCCCATACTCTTCCTTTTGCACACATCCCTGTAAATAAGTCTTACAGTCTATTACAATGCTTGCTGGTAATGATCTGGCATGATACCACTCTTCTCCCTGATCATTGGTAATGCTAGGCTCCATGGCTTCCGGCAGAGTCTGCTGTAAACGGATTTGTCTGCTGGCTATCTCCGATTCCAGTCCACACATGGATATCATCTTAAAGTAATATGTGCCATTTCGGTTCACAGCCTCTTCTTCCTGACTGTATGCACCTACTCCAAAGCCTGCCTCATCCATCTCCTGCCATTGCTTCTCTGCATATGGCTTCTGTCCTTTCTGTATCGCTTCCTGAACCTGATGAACGGGAACATACTGATAATACAGCTTATAAATTGCAGGATTATCCTGACGCTGCTGCATCTTATAATGCAGTGCCAGATTCGTCCAGTCCTCTACTCCCTGCTGTGGATTCTCCTTACTGTTCTTAGTCACCTGAAGGTCAAGCTTTGGAATCCTGTTATCCACCACCAGCTGTATATACTGCTTATGCTGGTTGGCAAGATGATACTCTTCGCTGATGTTGCCGGCGGCATCCACTGCCCGCAGCCCGATTCCCTGATAGGTACCATTTTTTAGCGTCAGCCTGCATTCCTGCACCTTTGTATCGGTGTTGTCTTTTGCCAAAGGAAAAGCATGCCACGTCCGTCCCGCATCTGTGGTATATTCTACAAGCGCAATGCCACTCATCGTATCTTCATATGCTGCCTTAATCTCATAATATTCACCCATATACCATATATTATCCGTAGAAGTCTCCTGATAACGCCTCCTGCCATTATCCTCTACTGCAATCAACTGTGGCTTCTTCTGGTCGATTCCCATGGAAAAGGAAGGCATCACACCAGCGTCTTTTGTCGATGCATTCCTGTCCTTATGTGTCATCCACAAAACATGCTCTGTCACCGGTTGGTCTGCCGTATACAGGATTTTCTCTTTTTTGCTGACTACATTACCACTGCTCTGCTCCTGACAGTGCAATGTATCATAGTATTTTGCACCAGCATCTGTAAGTGATATGGTCACTGGTGCCTTTAACCAGGAATTGTGCTGCTTTAAATACTCCTGCCACTGTGTCAGTGTATAGACCTGTTCCCTGCCATCCCCGCTGTAATGAATACTATAATCCTCTTCTCTGATGCTGCTGTTCTTTACCAGAATCTGAACTGCACCACTCTCCACATCATAAGTAGGACTTTTCACCGCCTTGATTCCAATAGAAGTCTCACCCACGCCGGTTATCGTATAAGGCAGCCCGGATGCTATGTCTTCTTGCTGTAGTGGCTTTTTCTCCACAGATGCAACTGCCGGATCAGAAGTTCGAAGCTCATATTGTATCTGTGACAGTTCTTCCTCATCCATAACCTGTGTATCCTTTAATATCCCCTTATGCATCAGGATAAAAGGCATCTGATAATCCTGATTCCATGCCTTGCGATATTCCAGTTCCACGCTGGACTGCTCCGGCTTGATGTAAGCATTAGCTGCCTGCAATGTCAATTGACAGCTCTGCTTTGGCAGCATTTCATAGGGACAGTCTGTTCCGTTATACAGCACTGCCATTTCCAGTCGATACTGCTCACCCTTATGCAGTTTAGTGAAATTGCGCCAGCCTATTGGCAATACCGCATGATATGTCTTTTCTCCCGTCTCCTTGTTCCAGCCAAAAGGCAGTGTGTACTCTTTGACTGCACCGCTGCTCTCATGAATGATACGGTACTGCAATTTCAGCTTATCATCCTTCTGTAATAAATCCTCGTAATATGCACCCTCTTCCTGACTGATCTGTGCATGTAGTGCAAGCTCTCCATGAATCGGTATCGTCTTACTGGTCTGCCACTCCCGCTCCTCATCCAGTCTGAGCGTAATATCAGGTGTCACCTGGGCAATTACGACAGGAATAGCTACTTCCTGTGACTCTGTGAACCATTCACTCCCACCATATCTGACTCTTATCACTGCCGGAGCATCCTCTTCCGCTATACCGATGGCACGTATCTGTGTATCTGTTAATCGTAGTTTATCAGACGCATCATTCATGACTTCCAAATGTTCAGTATAAAGCACATTCTCTATCTGTAAATGGCTGGCAACATATTCAGCTACATCCAATGTATCACCATATCGCAGTGTAAGCTTCTCCCGAACATCCTGTAGCTCCTGGGAAAGCTTCTCTACCTCGACTTGAAATTGCTGCTTTATTTCACGCTCCTGCCATTCTTCTGTTTCCTCATCCCATATACATCCATACATAACAGTTGTTATTGAATATTCTCCTGGACTGCTTACATGAAAAGGAAATTTCTGTTCTACATTTCCATCTTCTGTAAAAATATAACGCTCTGTCTGTGCTTCATCCTGACCGTCTACCCAAATCTCCACCTGTAATTCCTGATTGCCATTGACTTCTTCCCTGTAAAAGCCTTCCAGAAAAATCTGATACTGTGCTTGATATGTTATGCTATTTTGTTCTGATTGATATTGCCGATCTATCAGAGTCAGTTCAATTCTCTCATCCCCACCAAGAACATAGCGAGGCGGCTCTGGTCGCGCTGGTTCCTCATTGGAGTCATCTTCTGTCGAGCCATCTGCTCCTGAGTCATTTGTATCGGAGTCGTTTTTCTCAAACTCATTTTCATCTGTAATGTCTTCTTTTAAATCATCTCCATCTGAATCGTCCTTTGTAGAATCTCCTTGATCTGAGTCATCTTCCTGCAAACCGTCCTCACCTGAAATCTCCTGATCCAATCGGTTCGATTCATCTAAATAATGTGGAAGATTCCCCTCTTCCACCGCTGTTACCTTCATCGGTATACATCCTGCCAAAAGTGTGGCTGCCGTCAGTATACACATAATTCTTCGCATTGTTTCTTTTTGTTCTCTTTTCATTCCTCATAATCCTATACTTTTTCTTGATCGCCGCGAGATCTGACTGTGCTAACCAAAATATTCTATTTTTTCAGGAATTACAATAGCTTTTACGAAGTGTTTATGTTTTAATGAAGGTTATTTTATATGTTTCATAGTTATCAGGGAATTTAATATATGTTCGTAAATAGCAGACACCAAAAAGGGATACCGCATCTGTCATCTGCAGTATCCCTCTACTCGAACTGTTCTATTAATGATATCATGTTATCTTGTGTAACCTACCTTAAAGCTTGTATAGTACTCTTCTAACAGTTCCTTTAATGTCATCAATGCCTTCATAATGTTTACCTCCTTTAGTGGTTGGATGTTATTTCCTTTTGTTGATTTTAATATAGCATATTGTTTTTGCTATGTAAAATATATATAATAAATGTATAACTATACCTTATAGGTATTGTAGATGAAAAAGACATAGAAAGGGAAGATACTATGGAACTCAGACATATTCGCTATTTTCTGGCTGTTGCTTCAGAAATGAATTTCACCAGAGCAGCCCAGAAGCTGTGTATTGCCCAGCCACCTCTAAGCCGTCAGATTCAGGAGCTGGAAGAGGAACTGGGGGTAAAGCTTTTTGAGCGCCGTCCCCATGCCCTGCGTCTGACAGAAGAGGGCATGATTTTCAAGGAATATGCAACGCAGGTCATTAACCTGGTGAACAAATCCACAGAGGATATTAGAGAACGCAATCACGGTCTACAGGGTACTCTCTACCTCGCTTCGGTAGAAGGACATGCACCACGTCTGTATGCCCAATGGATTGCGGCTTTTCACAAGAAGAATCCCCATGTCCAGTACAGTCTGTGGAATGGGAATTCGGATGATGTCGTGCATCGTGTCATGAATGGGCTGTGTGATCTGGCTATTATTATAGAACCACACAACGCAGAAGGTGTAGAATCTCTTCCTGTCTATCAGGAGCCATGGGTTGCCATGATTCCCGCATCGAATCCCCTGAGTCAGAATCCATCACCTACCATTCGTGCCTGTGAATTACTGCCCTACGAGCTGTTTATTCCCTCCAGAACTTCCCGACTTGAAGAGATCAGCAAATGGTTTGGTCCGGATGCCAAGCCCATTGTCCGTGGACGTATCGCCCATCTGCTCAGTGCCTATGAACTGACCAGACTTGGTGTTGGAATTACGATTTATCCTGCATCGGCAGGGGATATTGCCAATCTGACTGACGTCTGCATCAAAGAAATCGTAGAACCCTCCAATACTGCCTCCTATATCCTCATCTGGAATAAGTACCGCCAGCTTTCTCACGTAGCAGAAGAGTTTCTCAACTTCATTAAAGAGCAGTAACTATTCAACCCACATTTCCAAAATCGCGTCTACGATGCTTTACTTTTGTTCATGTAGTTACATTTGCATGGCTTTGAATAGTCAAAAATCAACAATTAAGCCTGCGCACGCTCGCGGGTAAGCATGAGACGGTAAAAGGCTTCCAGTTCCTTACGTGTCATCAGCTTAGGCACAGGATAAAGCGGATTTGCTTCTTTGGCTGCATGGACGGACATGGTTTCAATATCACGTTCCTGAATGCCGGAAAGAAAATCCGGAATGCCCATACTTTTATTTAAGGTACGGATGGACGCAATAAATTTTCCGGCACCGGCTTTAATGGAATCCTGTTCGGTGCAGACACCGGCAGCACATCCGAGCATATGGAGCTTTTGGTGAATGCAGGAGCCATAGCTTTCCAGAACCTCCGGAAGAAGAACCGCATTGGCAAGTCCGTGAGGAATGTTGTATTGTCCGCCCAGGGAATGGGCAACTGCGTGCACATAGCCGACATACGATCTGGAAAAGGCAAATCCGGCGAGGTAGGCAGCGTTCAGCATCTGCTCGCGGGCTGCATGGTTATGACCATCGTGATAGGCCGTTTCAATATTCTGATAGATTGTTTTTACTGCTAAAAGAGCCTTTTCACGGGTTTCTTTCGTTGTAGATCTTCCGATGTATGCCTCGACGGCATGCGTCAGTGCATCCATGCCGGTTGTGGCAGTTAAGTGTGGAGGCAGGGAATATGTTAATTCCGCATCCAGAATGGCGTAGCGTGGAATCAGTACAAAGTCATTGAGGACGTATTTATGTTTCTTTTCAGAATCCGTAATGACCGCAGCCAGTGTGTTTTCACTTCCGGTTCCGGCAGTTGTCGGAATATGTATCATAGGAAGTGCCTTATTGCCTATGTTGCCATCAAACAAATTCTTTCTTTCAATGTCCGATACTGCCAGCAACGCAATGGCCTTTGCCGAGTCCATCGGCGAGCCGCCGCGCGTTTTCTTCGGGCAGGAAATTCTTGCGCCCAGTGCCTTGGCACAGTCCATGGCAGAACCGCCGCCGATGGCAAGGAGAGCCTGACAGTGTTCCTTCTGATATAAGGCGAGTGCTTCTTCGACATTCCTGACCGTAGGATTTGCGGACGTCTGATCGTAAACAGAATAGGAAATCTTCTCTTTGGCAAGAACGGAGGTTATCTTGGTTATGAGACCGCAGGCAACAATTCCGGGATCTGTAACGATCAGTATTTTTTTGATTTTATGCTGCTTCAGGGTATCCGGCAGTTCTTCACAACGGTGTAGAATCTCCGGTTCCCGGTAGGGGAGAAAGGGAAGGGCGGCACGAAAGACCCCCTGGTATGCCCGACAGCAGATATGCTGTATTAAGTTCATGTATTTATCCTTCTTCTTATTCTTACTATTTCGAAACTGTTCCGTATTTTCACACTTACGATGCAAAACAGATGTTTCCCGTTTGGATGATGTGTCTATGAGGTTATCAGGATAAGCCGTCCCGTGCAATTCTTTGCAGATTCGCAGTGATCGTGTCGAGTGCTTCATAAAAGACAGCCCTTTTTTCATCTGTCAGTCCCTCACTTGCCTGCTTCACGGCCAGTTCAGCCCGTTTGGTAATCTGGGCAGCAAGGAGCGTTCCCTGCTCCGTGAGCTTTAATGTGCCGCGATACAGCTTGGCATGGCTTCCTTCTTTAATAATCAGCCCCTTTGATTCCATAATGGACATCATCCGGGAAACATCTGCCTTGTCCTTGCCACAGCATTCTGCAAGCCGGGGGGCAGTGATACCGTCCGGATAGCGGTACATGGTCGTAAGGTAGATGGCATGAGTACTTTTTAATTCATAGGGCTTCAGCTCTTCGGCTGCAATCTTGTGCCAGTATCGTGAGATCTCCGAGATTGCCAGCGAAAACTTTTCAAAACGGTCAACCATAAAATGCTCCTGTTTTCCGGTGTCAATGAGTGAAAGGTGAACAGTTACAGGATTTGTAACGGATTTTGTGTTATTCGTTATAAATCATACCCGGGAAGTTGAATGATCAACATCTCTAGGCTTGTTATATCATACAGGATAGATGTTGAACTGTCAACATCTATTTACAGATCATAGTAACGTCCTGTACCACAACCGGGTTACGGTTTACACAGCAGCCTATGAGTCTTACCTGACCTTGACATGAATCCGAAATCGGATTATAATAAACACATGAATCCGAAATCGGATTATTAAAATGAATGCATAGAAAGAGGGTTTTACATGATTGTATTAAGAAAAGAAATGAAGGAGTTAAACAAGCAGTACCGGGAAATCGGACCGGATTTATCATGAAATCAGTATGCAGTCCGGATTGTCGGACAGTGCTTTTATGATTTTATATGCCATTGTGGAACTGGGGGACGGATGTCAGCAGAAGGATATTGCAGATCTGTATTGCTACAGCCGTCAGACAATTAATTCTTCTATTTCAGGTCTGCAGCGAAATGGAATCCTGCAGCTGCATAAGGGAAGCAGAAGAGATCTGCATATTTCCCTGACAACTGAGGGGAAGCGGTTTGTTGAGGAAAAGATCTATCCGGTTATGGAGATGGAAAACAGTATCTTTGATGAATTAACGGAGCAGGAGAGTGAAGAATATCTGCGCCTGGTACAGAAGATCACATGCATGCTCCGTGAAAAGATGAATCACAGATAAGAGAAGCAAAGGGTAAGAATAAGGAAAACAATTATGAATATACAATTATCAGATCATTTCACCTATAAACGATTGCTGCGATTTGTGTTGCCTTCTATTTTAATGATTATGTGCACATCCGTTTACAGCATTGTTGATGGATTTTTTGTTTCAAATTTTGTGGGGACTACCCCCTTTGCCGCCATTAACCTGACCTTTCCGGTCCTGATGGCAGTGGCGTCAATCGGTTTTATGGCAGGAACCGGAGGCAGTGCTGTGGTGTCAAAGACCATGGGAGAAGGTAACAGGGAGCGTGCCAATGAGTACTTTACCATGATTATAGCAGCACTTTTTGGAGGTGCGGTGGTGCTTTCCGTGATCGGATTTATCATGGCAAGACCGATCACTATGGCACTGGGAGCTACGCAGGAGGAGCTGATCCGGGATTGCGTGCTCTATATCCGCATCGGATTTTTATCCATGCCGGCATTTATTCTGCAGTTCGCATTCCAGAGTTTTTTTGTGGCAGCGCAGAAGCCGGGCTTAAGTCTTAAGGCAAATGTGGCAGCCGGAATTGTAAACGGTATTCTGGACTATGTGCTGATCGTGATTTTTCACTGGGGACTGGCCGGTGCTGCCATTGCAACCTCTGCAGGACAGATTGTCGGAGGACTGATCCCTGTTATTTATTTCATGAGAAAGAACGACAGTCTGCTGCAGTTTAAAAAATTTCATATGCATATGGATGTGATCGGGAAGGTCTGCATTAATGGTTCCTCGGAGATGGTAACCAATCTTTCGTCCTCCATTGTGAATATTTTGTATAATTTCCAGCTGATGAAGCTGGCAGGCGAAGACGGAATAGCAGCCTATGGCGTGATTTTATATATCAATATCATATTTATGGCCATTTTCATGGGCTATTCCATCGGAAGTGCACCGATTGTCAGTTATCATTACGGGGCGGGGAATCATACGGAGCTGAAAAACCTCTTCCGGAAGAGCCTGACCTTTCTGATGATTTCCGGTGTGGTGCTTCTGGCAGCATCCGAGGTATTGGCAAGGCCATTGTCGGCAATTTTCGTCAATTATGATGCCGGGCTGCTGGAGCTGACGGTTCATGGTTTCCGGATTTACAGTCTGGCATTCCTGATTATGGGAATCAATGTCTGGGGTTCATCCTTTTTTACGGCATTGAACAATGGACTGGTATCGGCGGTCATTTCATTCCTTAGAACGCTGGTATTCCAGATAGTCGTGATTTCGGTTCTTCCACTTTTGTTTGGAGTGGACGGCATCTGGTTTTCGGTTGTGGCAGCAGAGGGGATGGCATTGTTTGTGACTTTGGGATTCCTTTTCACGAATCGCCGGAGGTATCATTATTAAGAATTGCGGGTGCCGTTTATGTCGCTTTACACAACACTTACGATATTTTAAAAGAAACCGATATGGGCATGGAGGATCGGATTACGGTGGTTTCGGCGATCGGACATCACGATGAATCTATCCTTTCAATGTATACGAACCTCATAAAATGTGGTATACTCCCCTTAGTGTAGCAAGGAACAGAAGCTGTACATCAATGTAAGAATAAGGAGAGAGTAACATGCCCTGTACAACTATTTTAGTAGGAAAACATGCATCCTTTGATGGCTCGACCATGATCGCCAGAAATGACGATTCCGGTTCGGGGCATTTTACGGCGAAGAAGTTTACAGTGGTTTCCCCGGCACAGCAGCCGAAAACCTATCATTCCGTGCTCTCTCATGTGA
>ENA-ORNR01002637-ORNR01002637.1-human-gut-metagenome-genome-assembly--contig:-NODE-2637-length-14384-cov-2.793914_pt1 | contig 14384 bp, 16 predicted proteins | sample MGYA00242114_ERZ509020 | MGnify/ENA primary metagenome ERZ509020 (study PRJEB26280, sample SAMEA2338758) | human gut metagenome | biome: human gut; feature: human-associated habitat; material: faeces...
AAGTTTCCCCTGACGAACGGGAACATATTCGGTTGTTTACGGATATCGAAAATAAATACGATTATCTGGATCGAAACGAAGGAAGCGGAGTGTCGGGGACGAAGTTGATCGTTTCTTCGGTGAGAGAGTTTTGGAGTAAAGACGATATTTCGAGATTTTACAAGGAAGCGAACAAAATCGTTTCTCCTTATACACTGCTGAATCCTCCTTTTAAAATTTATATAACCGCTCGGGAATACGTTTTGATTACTGCATGGCAGATTCTGACGATACTTTTTTATCAGAACTCTGTAATTATCACATAAGCGGACAGCTGCGTGTGGCACCTGAACATATAAGCGAAAATGTATTAAAATATATGGGAAAACCGGCAAACACAGTTTATCAGGCATTTATAAAACGTTATCAGAGAATTAATGCAAAGACAGGAAAAGAACAATTTGTCGTTCCGTATCTTATGTCATCACATCCGGGTTCAACTATGAAAGAAGCTATTGAACTTGCTGAATACATAAGAGACTTGGGATACATGCCGCAGCAGGTACAGGATTTTTACCCCACACCATCGACATTGTCAACATGCATGTATTATACAGGTGTTGACCCAAGAACGATGGAGCCTGTATACACACCTGTGTCATATCACGAAAAAGCCATGCAGCGTGCGTTGATACAATATAAAAATCCTGAAAATTATGACCTTGTAAAAGAGGCTCTCATAAAAAATAACAGAACAGATTTAATTGGATTTGACAAAAATTGCCTTATCCCGCCAAGACTTATTAAAAATGAAAAGCATGGCGAATCAAATAAAAGAAAGTCTGCTGATGTTAAAAATACAAGAAATATAAATAACGCAAAAAAGACGAAAAGTACAAAAAATGCTAAATTTGTAAAAGATGAAAAGAAGGAGAATGGATTACATGGCAGGAAAAGAAAAAGGTGAATTTGGTTATCTTAATTACCGAAAAAAATTAAATCTCATAAAAATGATAGTTTCATTTGCTGTTGTGGCAGCAGTTCTTATTATTGGTTTTATTGTATACAAAACAAGAGCAAATATATTTACAGTTGCAGCGATTGTGCTTGTTCTTCCGGCAGCAAAAATGGCAGTTGCATATTTTGTTGTTCTGCCTCACAAACCGGCTGATAATGAATTAAAAGAAAAAGTAGAATCAAAGTCTGGAAGTCTTGGCGTATATTACGATTTGATATTTTTAAACAGCAAAAAACCTATAGGAACTCAGGCAGTAGTAGTTTCTGATGCAGCTGTAATTGCACTTACAAATGAAAACAATGCTGATAAAAAGCTTTTTGAGACAAGTCTTAAAGATTTTATGGCAAACGACTCAAGAAGTGTCAATGTGACGCTTTATAATGACGAAAAATCATTTTTATCAAGAGTATCAACACTTGCATTATCAAAAGATGACAGTACCCCAAATATGAATATAGAAAAGAATGCACATTCTTTGTTGTCAATGTGTATTTAGAATAAAACGGAGATTGTATGAAAGAATTTATTATTTCACATCAGGAGGAAGGACAGCGTTTTGACAAGTATCTGGTAAAATGCCTGCCTAAAGCACAGAAAAGTTTTCTGTACAAAATGTTAAGAAAAAAGAATATTGTACTTAATGGAAAAAAGGCTGATGGAAATGAAAAAATAAAAGCCGGCGACAGCGTAAAAATATTTTTTTCAGATGAGACATTTGAAAAATTTTCAGATGAAAAAACAAGCGTTAAAATTGCAGCTGTGTCTGATGAAGTAAAACTTGATGTGCTTTATGAAGATGATAAATTTCTTATTGTAAATAAGCCATCGGGAATGTTATCACAAAAAGCAGAAAAAAATGATATTTCGCTTGTCGAATATGTCAATGATTATCTTTCTGCGAAAGAAGAACATAAAGAGAGTACATTTAAGGCCGGTATATGCAACAGACTTGACAGAAATACAAGCGGAATAGTTGTTGCTGGAAAGTCTGTTGTGGGACTTCAGGAAATGTCAGCGGCATTTCATGACAGAACGATAAAAAAATATTATATATGTATTGTAAAGGGCAGAGTGTCAAAGAGAGTTCATATTAAAGGATGGCTTAGAAAAGATGCGGACGTCAATAAAGTTAATGTTGTAAAAAATATACCACAGGGTGCTGGCATGGATGATTATACAGCAATTGAGACTGAATATTTTCCTGTGTGTATATCTGATGAAGTGTCGCTTGTCAAAGTACATCTTATAACGGGAAAGACGCATCAGATAAGGGCACATCTTGCATATGAGAAACATCCGCTTGCGGGAGATGCAAAGTATGGAGACAAAACTTTCAACAGATATTTCAAAGAAAAATATGGCATAAAAAACCAGATGCTGCATGCTTATGAGCTTGCTATACCAAAAGCTATAAGCAGCAATATGAATATTGATAATGCAGCTGATAAAGATAATGCATACATTAATGATACAGGAGAGATGTGTATCCGTACAAATGTACCGGATGGGTTCATTAAAGTTTTAAAAGGAGAAAATCTATGGCAACATGGAACTCAAGAGGACTTAGAGGCTCTACATTAGAAGATTTTATTAATCTCGCAAATGAAAAATATCAGCAGAGCAATCTGGCACTGATACAGAAAATCCCTACGCCTATAAAACCTATTAAAATAGACAAAGACACAAGACATATAACGCTTGCCTATTTTGATATGAAAAGTACGGTTGACTATATAGGTGTTGTTCAGGGAATACCGGTATGTTTTGATGCGAAAGAGACGGCGGTTGATATATTTCCGCTGCAGAATATACATGAACATCAGGTGAATTTTATGTCTGATTTTGAAAAACAGCAGGGTATTTCGTTTATAATTTTGTATTTTTCTTCCAGAGATGAGTTTTATTATGTACCTTTCTGTGATATAATTAGCTTTTGGAACAGAGGCAAAAATGGCGGTAGAAAGAGCTTTACATATGATGAAATAGATAAGAGCTACCGCATACATGCATCGAAAGGCGTTCCGGTTCATTATCTTGATGCTTTGCAAAAAGATATTATGTCCAGAGACTGATTGATTTTATGAGGAGATTTTATGGAAAAAAATATTATAGAAAAATATGAACTGATAGATGGTCATGCAATTATAGATATGAATTATAATATTATCACGGCAAATGAAGAAATGTACCGTTTTATCGGAATATCTACAATGACATCAATTCTAGAATCAATTCATCAGGTTGACCTTGATGATTTCATGGATGTTGCACATCATTTAAGACAGGATCAGGAAGCTGATATGGTTATCAGAATGAGACGTTCAGATAATTCATACCGCTGGATTCTTCTTCACATTGCACATTTTCAGTTTGTGTCAACGGACAATTCGTTTGAATATTTTGAATTGTCTGCATCGGATATACTTGCATTGAAAAAACAGAATGCAACACTTCAAAATAATATGCAGAGTTTCAGGCATCTTCTTGCAATGGAAAATGAACTGTTCTTTATTTATGATTATAAAACCCATAACTTTAAGATAAATAATTTCATTGACAATGAAATACATAACATAATTGATATGGATATATCTGAACTTACATCAAAGATGGAAGATGAGCATCTTATTTCAGATGATACAATTGATGAGTATAATGCATTTGTTGCTGATATGAAAAAAGGCACGGTTTCATATACTCACAGATTTAAGACTAATATGCTTACAAAGAAAGCTGAGTATGACCTGATAGAATTAAAGGTCACAACTATTTACAGTGAAAATAAGCCAGCCAAAGCTGTTGCCAGTATACGCAATCTTACTAATTCACAGGGCTACCAGAGCGTTACAACTTACAATTTTGAAAAAGCAGGAAGTTATTTTACATCGGCTGATATTGAGCAGTTCTGCGATAATAATATACAATATAATCCGGCATGTGAATTCTCGCTTATGCTTCTAGAGATAGATGACCTTGACGTAATGACGGCAGAGGCAGGAAAAGAATATGCGGACAGTATTCTTTATACAGCATTACAGACTGCAAAGCAGATGATTTCATACAGAGGAATAGTATGTGAGATTGAACATAATCTGATATGCATTGCAATTCGTGATATTAATTCAGAAGTAAACTTACGTTCATTTCTTGAGTCACTTAGAAACCAGATTGCATGGAATGTGCTTCTGATGAACGGAAAGAAAAATCTTACTTTTTCTATTGGAATTGCAAGATATCCGCAAAATGGCATAACGATGGAACTTGTAAAGAAAAAACTTTATCGTGCATTTGATATCGCACATGAGAGAGGACACAATCATTATATTATTTATCGTGAACATTTACACGGTGAAATAAGTTGACATTAAGATTGTTATCCTGTATAATCTGAACAGTTTTACGAATTATCACGTTACCACGATAAAGTGGCAGACGCAGGAATGGAGATTTTATATGAAGAGAGATTTATTACATACACCTGAGGGCGTACGGGATATTTATAATGGTGAATGTGCCAGAAAGTCGGTGATTCAGGAAAGACTGCACGATGTCTGCCTTAAATATGGTTACAATGACATTCAGACACCAACAATAGAATTTTTTGATGTTTTTAGCAAAGAGCGAGGCAGTGTGCCATCTAATGAAATGTTCAAACTCTTTGACAGATATGGCAATACACTCGTTCTAAGACCTGATATGACACCTTCAATAGTAAGAACGGCAGCAAAGTATTATGCAGATAACCTCCTGCCGGTCAAACTGTGTTATGCAGGCAATACATTTATTAATGTGAGCAAGTATTATCAGGGCAAATTAAAGGAAAATACAATGGTAGGTGCAGAGCTTATCGGTGATTCTTCAATTGATGCTGATTTTGAGATAATTTCAATGGTTATAGACTGTATGAAAAATGCAGGTCTTACTGAATTTCAGGTTGAGATTGGTAATGTGTCTTATTTTAAAGGATTGCTCGATGAAGCGGGAATCAGCGGTGATGATGAGGAAAATCTCGTATCACTTATACAGGAAAAGAATTTTCTTGGCGTTGAAGAACTTCTTGAATCATTAAATATCGATAAACATATAGCTGATGTTTTACTTGCACTTCCACAGTTATTTGGCTCTGTTGAGGTCCTTGAGAAAGCAAAAGCACTCACTGATAATAAGGAGTGTCTCGCGGCAATTGACAGATTGTATGCATTATACAATCTTTGCCGGATTACAGGTGCGGATAAATATGTTTCGTTTGATCTTGGTGAACTTAGTAATCATGCATATTATACAGGAATTGTATTTCATGCATATACATTTGGGACAGGCGAGCCTGTAATCGGCGGCGGTCGTTATGATAAGCTTGTCGGACAGTTCGGACGTGAAAAGGCAGCCATAGGTTTTTCTATAACACTCGACAGTCTCATGGCTGCAATAACAAGACAGAATATAGATATTCCTGTTGATATTGATGGAACACTTCTTGTATACAACTCTCAAAATCTTTCACAGGCGGTATCGGTGGCAGATTCATTAAGAAAGAAAGGCATACGTGTATGCATGACATCATGTAATTCTGAAAAGACTAAAGAGCAGTATGTTGAATATGCGGCTGACTCACAGCTTGCCAATGCAGTATTTCTTCCGGACTGTACAAATGCAGATGTTTCATCTGCAGAATTTCTGGGTCTTACAGTACAGACTACTGATGTAAAAGATAACTGCACAAAAAATATTACTGTAGAACAGCTGCTTGGAGGTAAGTATTAATGAGATATATTACAATTGCACTTTCAAAGGGTCGTCTTGCTAAGAAAGCGTTAGAGATATTTGAACATATTGGCATTACATGTGATGAAATGAAAGACGAAAATACAAGGAAACTTATATTCACCAATGAAGAACTTGGATTAAAGTTTTTCCTTGCAAAACCGTCAGATGTACCTACATATGTTGAATATGGTGCCGCAGATATAGGAATTGTCGGAAAAGATACGCTTCTTGAAGAAGGCCGTACGCTTTATGAAGTATATGATTTAAAGGTGGGCAACTGTAAAATGTGTGTATGCGGTCCATCATCTGCGAAAGAAAAATTGCAGCACCATGAGCTTATACGTGTTGCTTCAAAATATCCTAACATTGCAAAAGACTATTTTTACAATAAAAAGCATCAGACAGTTGAGATTATCAAGCTTAACGGCTCTGTTGAACTTGCACCGATTGTCGGTCTTGCAGAAGTTATCGTTGATATCGTTGAGACAGGTGCGACGCTTCGTGAAAACGGACTTGAGGTTCTTGAGGAAATATGTCCGCTCTCAGCAAGAGTTGTTGTTAATCAGGTAAGCATGAAAATGGAAAATGAAAGAATTAACAAGATTCTTTCAGATTTGCGTAAATATATGGAAAATTGTTAATGAGCAGGCAACTGCGGAATGGAGAAAATAATATGAGAATTGTTAAACTGACTAAGGAAAGTAAATCAAACATACTTGAAAATCTTTTAAAGAGAAGTCCTAACAGCTATGGAAAGTTTGAAAGTGCCGTTGCGGATATACTTGCAAATGTAAAATCAAGAGGCGATGATGCTTTATTTGAATATACAAGAAATTTTGATAAGGCAGATATTAATCCTTCAAATATTGTTGTGACACAGGAAGAGATTGATGAGGCATATTCACTTGTAGATGACAAGCTTCTTGATGTTATAAGAAAAGCACTTGTAAATATCCGTGATTATCATGAAAAACAGAAACAGTACAGCTGGTTTGATTCTAAGCCGGATGGAACAATTCTCGGACAGAAAGTTACAGCATTATCAAGAGTTGGTGTATATGTGCCTGGCGGAAAGGCAGCATATCCTTCGTCAGTTCTTATGAATGTAATGCCGGCAAAGGTTGCAGGAGTTGAACAGATTGTTATGTGTACTCCTCCTGATAAAGAAGGCAAAGTATATCCGACAACACTTGTTGCTGCAAAAGAAGCCGGTGTCGATGTGATTTACAAAGTCGGCGGTGCACAGGCCATAGCAGCTATGGCATACGGCACAGCATCGGTTCCTAAGGTTGATAAGATTGTGGGACCTGGTAATATTTATGTTGCACTTGCAAAAAAGGCTGTATTTGGTTATGTAAGCATTGATTCCGTAGCAGGCCCTAGTGAAATTATGGTTATTGCTGATGAGACTGCAAATTCAAGATTTGTTGCAGCTGACCTTCTCTCACAGGCAGAGCATGATGAGATGGCATCTGCAATTCTTGTGACAACAAGTGAAGAACTTGCAAAGAAAGTGTCAGCTCAGATTGATGAATTCTTAAAAGAACTTTCAAGAAGTGAGATTATCAGCAAATCTCTTGAAAATTATGGCTACATTCTTGTTGCTGATTCTATTGATGAGGCAATTGAAGTTGCCAATGATATTGCATCAGAACATCTTGAAATTGTGACAAAAGACCCATTTAATGTTATGACAAAGATTAAAAATGCCGGTGCTATTTTCCTTGGTGAATACAGTTCAGAACCACTTGGTGATTATTTTGCAGGCCCTAACCATGTACTTCCAACTAATGGTACGGCAAAATTCTTCTCACCTTTAAGCGTTGACGATTTCATCAAGAAATCAAGTATCATTTCATACTCAAGAGAAGCACTTGAGCTTATACATAACGATATAGAAACATTTGCAAAGGCAGAGCACCTTACAGCACATGCGAACTCAATACATGTACGTTTTGAAGGAGATAAGTAAAATGGCTGAAAAAAATGTTCGTCAGGCTGAAATAAGCCGTAAGACAAATGAGACAGATATAAAGATGAAACTTGTTATTGACGGAACAGGTGAAGCAGATATTGATACAGGAATAGGCTTTTTTGACCATATGCTTAACAGTTTTGCCAGACATGGTCTTTTTGATCTTACGTTAAAAGTAAGGGGTGACCTTGTTGTTGACTGCCATCATACAATTGAGGATGTTGGAATTGTTCTTGGCGAGGCAATAAAAGAAGCTATAGGAGATAAAAAAGCCATAAGACGATATGGGGATATAACACTGCCTATGGACGAGGCACTTATACTTTGTGCAATTGATTTATCAGGCCGTCCTTACCTTGTATTTGACGGAAATTTCACATCTGACAGGGTGGGATATTTTGATACACAGATGGTTAAAGAATTTTTCTATGCTGTATCTTACGGTGCAGGAATGAACCTTCATATACGCCAGATAAGCGGGGAGAATGACCACCATATTATTGAGGGAATGTTTAAGGCGTTTGCAAAAGCCCTCGATGAAGCTACAATGAAAGATTCAAGAATTAAATCAGTGCTTTCCACAAAAGGTACACTTTAAAAAGATTGGAGATTAACATGCGACTTTATCCAGCTATAGATATAAAAGACGGAAAATGCGTCAGATTAAAAAAAGGACTTTTTAACGAAGTTACAGTATATTCTGATAAACCATATGAAATAGCCGAAAGTTTTGAGGCAGACGGTGCTAAATTTATACATACTGTTGACCTTGATGGTGCAAGAGGCGGCCACTCAGTAAATTCAGAGACAATAAAGAAGATTGTTGACAGTGTATCAGTTCCTGTCCAGCTTGGCGGCGGAATAAGAACACTTGAAGATATTGAGACAGTTCTTAATCTTGGTATATATCGTGCAATCATAGGCACAAAAGCCGTTGAGAATCCTGATTTTATCAGACAGGCTATTGAAAATTTCGGTGCAGAACATATTGTTGTCGGAATTGATGCAAAAAATGGAATGGTAGCCGTTGAAGGCTGGGAAAAAGTCAGTGATAAAACAGCTATTTCACTTGCACTTGCAATGAAAGATATAGGTGTGAAAACTATTGTATATACGGATATATCAAAAGATGGCATGTTATCAGGACCAAATATTGAACAGACAAAGCTTCTGTCTGATAAAACCGGTATAGATATTATTGCATCAGGCGGCATGTCATGTATGGATGATCTTCGCAATGTATACAAAGCCGGTATCCATGGTGCAATCATGGGTAAATCATTATATGAGAAAAAAATCATATTAAAAGATGCAGTAAAAGAATTTGAAAATTAAAGGAGACTTATAATTATGTCTTATAAAAAATTAGTTCCAATAATTTATTTAAAAGATACAAAAGCATATAGCGATGAAGCACTTACTAATCTTATAAGTGATGATGCAGTCAGTGTTGCGGACAGCTTCAGTGCAAACGGTGCAGATGAAATTATTATCATGGATTTATCATATGATGATGCATCACATGATGAAGCAATTGGCATTATCAGACAGATTACAAAGGCACTTGACACACCGGTTATTGCCGGCGGCAATGTAAAAAGGGTTGAAGATGTTAAGAAGTATCTTTATGCAGGAGCAAAGGCAGCTCTTCTCGACGAATCACGCGAGTCAAATATGATTATGATGAAAGAAGTCTGCGACCGTTTTGGCAAAGATAAGATTGCACTTATATACAGAGCATATGATAAAGATGTTATTCAGCTTGCAAAAGATAACGAGATAGCATTTGTTTTTGTAAAAGATGGTGTGTCTTATAAAGAAGCAGTTGCGGATTTTGATGGAATTCCGGCTATAGTTGAGACATCTGTATTGTTTGATGAAATAATTGCATTTGATTTAGTTGCAGGTATTTCTGGCAGTATTATAAGTACAACTGACTATGATTTTATGAAAAAGAAACATGAACTTACAAAAAATGGTATCGTTATGAATACATTTACAAGTTCAATTCCATTTTCAGATTTCAAATTAAATAAAGAGGGGCTTATTCCTGTTATTGTTCAGGATTACAAGACCGATGAAGTTCTTATGCTTGCATATATGAATGAAGAATCATTTAACCTTACAATCGAGACAGGAAGAATGACTTATTTTAGCAGAAGCAGAAATGAAATCTGGGTTAAAGGTCTTACATCAGGTCATTTCCAGTATGTCCGTTCTATTGAGATAGACTGTGATAATGATACGCTTCTTGCAAAAGTAAAGCAGATTGGTGCTGCATGCCATACAGGAAATAAGAGCTGTTTTTACCGTAATCTTGTTTCTACTGAATATGCACAGACAAATCCACTTAAAGTATTTAATAATGTAATGAGCATAATCGAGGACAGAAAACAACATCCAAAAGAAGGCTCATATACTAATTATTTATTCGATAAGGGAATTGATAAAATCCTTAAAAAATGTGGTGAAGAGGCAACAGAAGTTATTATTGCCGCCAAAAATCCTGACCCTGAGGAAATCAAATACGAAATTTCTGATTTCCTTTATCATGTGATGGTTCTTATGGTTTTAAAAGGTGTTACATGGGAAGATATAGTAAAGGAACTTGCTAACAGATAATGAGTGCAAAATATATTATTACACATATTGACGGCAGGCTTGTATCTGCTGAGTATGACAATAATATCTGTGTGGGGCTTGATATTTTAAGCCCCACCGGTGTTATGGGAAATATATATGCAGGACGTGTAGAAAATGTCGTCAAAAATATTAATTGTGCTTTTGTTGAAATTGAAAAAGGAGTAAAATGTTATTTTCCTCTTGAAGCAGACAACAACAGGCACATTTTTTTTAACAATAAAAATAATGACAAATTAAATCAGGGCGATTCGGTGCTTGTCCAGGTAATTAAAGAGGCTGTAAAAACAAAACCTCCGACTGTGACAACAAAGGTTTCACTGACAGGAAAATATGTTGTATTATCATCAGATATAAGAGGCGTAAACATTTCCTCAAAAACAAAAAAAGATGAGATGTGCAAAAAGGTGCAGTCACTTTTGCTGGAATCTTTAAATACTGAAAAATTCGGATTTATAGTACGTACAAACTGCAAAGATGTAAATGAGTCGGATTTTGAAGATATTTTAAAAGAAGCACATGATATGTCCCAAAAATTTGAAAATATTTTACAGAGGGCAACGTATGAAAAAGCACCTGTGTGTCTTTACAAAGAAAAACCTTTATATGTAAATCATATTCTTGGATTTCCGAATGATTATATTGATGAAATAATAACCGATGATGATAACATATATGATACTATATGTGCGTATCTTCCTGAAAATGAACGCATGAAGGTACGCCTGTACAAAGATGAGATGTTGGAGCTTTATAAGCTGTATGACATTAAAAAGCAGCTTGAACAGGCATCTGCACAAAAAGTATGGCTTAAATGCGGCGGATATATTATAATTGAACAGACCGAAGCACTTACAAGCATTGATGTCAATTCCGGAAAATGTATTTCAAAAAAGAGCGGCGAAGCTGCAAAAGAGGATACTGTATACAAAGTAAACAGTGAAGCTGCCAATGAGATTGCAAGACAGATAAAGTTAAGAAATCTGTCAGGAATAATCATAATTGATTTTATTAATGTGAAAAGTGAAGATAATACGCAAAAGCTTATGTCCGGTCTCAGGCATTTATTTAAAAATGACAAAGTGACAACTACGCTTATTGATATTACAAAACTCGGTCTTGTGGAAGTGACGAGAAAAAGAGAGGGTGTAACACTTTTACAGGCATTGAAAGATACTTCATTTTAAAGGAGTTGATATAGTTGGATTGTTTATATGTCAGATTTTACAGAAAATGTGAAGCTTTTTTTAAAGAGAAACAAATACGGTTTGATATATTAAAATTTCTATACAAGGTATTGCCGGTGCTTGAAGCGGCGGTTTACTGCGGACTGATTATTTACAGTTTTGTAAAAGAAGATTATCTGATGTTTACAAAATGTATAGTTGTTCCGGCAACAGCATTTGTAGTTGTGTCGATTTTCAGGAAATTAATTGATTCGCCAAGACCATACACAAAGTATGATATTACGCCGCTTATAAATAAGGATAAAATCGGAGAGTCATTTCCGAGCAGACATACATTATCTGCATTTCTTATAACAATGACGGGATTTTATGTATATTTTCCGGTTGGAATTATGCTTACTGTTATGTCATTGATAATTGCAATAACAAGAGTTGTCTCGGGTGTGCATTTTACAAAAGATGTAATTGCCGGGGCTGTAATCGGAATACTTTCTGGAATAATATATTTTGTTTTTTAAGAGGAATTGAATTATGAAAAATATAAAAATAGCATACATCGGCGGCGGCTCAAAGCAGTGGGCGAGAGTTTTTATGAATGACCTTGCACTGTGCAGCGACCTGACAGGTGAAATCGGGCTTTTTGATATAGACAAAGAGGCGGCAGTCCGCAATCAGCAGATAGGTAACAATATTAATAAACAGCCTGAAACAGTGAGCAGATGGAATTATGTTGTATATGACAGTCTCAAGGAAGTTTTATGTGGTGCGGATTTTGTTGTAATATCAATTCTTCCGGGAACTTTTGAAGATATGAGAGTGGATGTCCATTATCCTGAAAAATATAATATTTACCAGAGCGTCGGTGATACGGCAGGTCCGGGAGGTGTGTCAAGAGCACTCCGCACAGTTCCGTTTTATGAAGAGTTTGCGGCAGCAATAGAAAAATATTGTCCTGATGCATGGGTTATTAATTTTACCAATCCAATGAGCATATGCACAAAGACGTTGTATGATGTATTTCCTTCTGTTAAAGCGTTTGGCTGTTGTCATGAAGTGTTTCACACACAGGATTTTCTGTGCGATATTCTTGAAGAATTTACGGGCATTAAGGCAAAAAGAAAAGAGATATATACAGAAGTTGCGGGAATTAATCATTTTACATGGATTTCAAGTGCAAAATATAAAGATATTGAAATATTTGATTTCATGGATGATTATATTGCAAAGCATTTTGAGGAAGGCCATTACGAGCACGGTCCGGCTGATTCTTACAAGACAGACACATTCGCATATGCGAACCGTGTAAAAATGGATATGTATAAGCGTTACGGTGTGCTCGGTGCGGCGGGAGACAGACATCTTGCTGAATTTATGAATAATAAATGGTACCTTGCAAGTCCGTCACAGGTTGACTCGTGGAAATTTGCACTGACAACAGTTGATTTCAGAATTAAGCAGATGAATGAAAGAATTGAGGAGTCAAAAAAACTTGCATCAGGTGAAATAAAACCTGAAGTAAAGAAGTCTGATGAGGAAGCTGTTGAACTTATGCGTAGCGTGCTCGGACTTACAACTACGATAAGCAATGTAAATCTTCCAAACAGAGGACAGATTTCATGGCTGCCTGAGGGAAGCATTGTTGAGACAAATGCGGTATTTTCAAACGACAGAGTTGTTCCTGTCACAACAAAGCCCCTTCCTGTGGCTGTACAGTCGCTTGTAAGAAGGTGCAGCGATAATATAGATATTCTTTATGAAGGAATAAAAAAACGAGATAAGAAGATAATATTTGAGTCATTCGTAAACCAGCCTCTTTGCAGTTCTTTAACGCTTGATGAGGCCAGAAGTCTTTTTGATGAAATGTATGAAAAAAATTTGAGATTTTTTCAAAAAAATAATTGACAATATAAGACAAGTAATATATTATATTCTAGTGTGCCGCTCAGTTAGGATGCAAGCAGAATGTTTTTATGATATTCTCCCCAAAACTGGCGAGTATTTAATTTAGGAGGTGCCATATGTACGCAATTATAGCAACAGGTGGTAAACAGTACACAGTTTCTGAAGGCGATGTAATCAAGGTTGAAAAGCTTGGTCTGAACGCTGGTGACACTGTTACATTTGACCAGGTTCTTTTCGTTAATAACGGAGAAGCTAAGGTTGGAGAGCCTACAGTAGCAGGAGCTTCAGTTACAGCAAGCGTTGTTGAAGAAGGAAAAGATAAGAAGGTTATCGTTTACAAATATAAGAGAAAGACTGGCTATCACAAGAAGAACGGTCACAGACAGGCTTTCACTAAAGTTAAGATTGACAAGATCAATGCTTAATGCAGGGTGATTGACATGACACATGCAGTCATCTTTGAAAAATCCGGCAGTCATGAGATTGTGGGATTTCAGACAGAAGGACATGCAGGCTACGCGGATGCCGGTTCTGACATCGTGTGTGCAGCGATTTCTGTTTTAGTAATCAATACAATTAATTCTGTAGAACAGTTTACGGACAGCGATTGTACGGTTACGCAGGACGAGGAGAATGCCGGAATTTATTTCCGTGTGAATTCTTCAAAGAATCCAAAAGAATTACAGGTGTTATTACAGTCACTGGTGCTTGGCTTAAGCGGTGTGGCAGAGGGTAATGCCGATTATTTATCGATTACATTTAAGGAGGTGTAACTAATATGTTAAATATGAACCTTCAGTTTTTCGCTCATAAAAAGGGTGTTGGTTCTACAAAGAACGGTAGAGATTCTGAATCTAAGAGATTAGGTGCAAAGAGAGCTGACGGACAGTTTGTTTTAGCCGGTAATATTCTTTACAGA
>ENA-ORNR01002648-ORNR01002648.1-human-gut-metagenome-genome-assembly--contig:-NODE-2648-length-14313-cov-4.959812_pt1 | contig 14313 bp, 9 predicted proteins | sample MGYA00242114_ERZ509020 | MGnify/ENA primary metagenome ERZ509020 (study PRJEB26280, sample SAMEA2338758) | human gut metagenome | biome: human gut; feature: human-associated habitat; material: faeces...
AATTGAGGTAGCAAAAAGGTGAAAAGTTAAAATAAAGCACTTGACATAAATAAAAAACATGTTATAATAAAAACGTAAAAGCAAGTAAGAGAAAAAGTAAGTATGAAGGTTACTTATAAGAGAGAATTGGTCATAGGCTGAAAGCCAATTTAAGAAAACACTACTGAAAAACTAGCTCTTGAAGCTGCTAGTGAATAAGCTAGACGTGTAGGAACGTTATATCCAATTAAATGAAGTAAAAAATCCGGGTGGAACCGTACTATATAGTACCCCAGAGCGTAATTTAATTATGCTTTGGGGCTTTTTTAGTCTCAAGGCAAATAAAAAGGGAGGTAAATTATGATAGAAATTACTTTAAAAGATGGTTCAAAAAAAGAAGTAGAGAAAGGAATTACAATTTTAGAATTAGCTAAAAACATAAGTGAAGGTTTAGCAAGAGTTTCAACTTGTGGTAGAGTTGATGGAGAAATTAAAGATTTAAGATTCAAACTTGAAAAAGATGCACAAGTAGAAATTTTAACTTTTGAAAATGATGAAGATGGAAAAAAAGCTTATTGGCACACAACATCACATATAATGGCTCAAGCAATAAAAAGATTATATAAAGATGTAAAACTTGCAATTGGACCAGCAATAGATGGAGGATTTTATTACGATTTTGATTTAGAACATAGATTTACAGAAGAAGACTATGAAAAAATAGAAGCAGAAATGAAAAAAATAATAAAAGAAAACTTACCAATAGAAAGATTTACACTTCCAAGAGAAGATGCTATAAAATTTATGGAAGAAAAAAATGAACCATACAAAGTAGAGTTGATAAGAGATTTACCAGAAGGAGAGGAAATATCATTCTATAAACAAGGAGAATTTACGGATTTATGTGCTGGACCACATTTAATGAGCACAGGAAAAATAAAAGCTGTAAAAATTCTATCTACATCAGGTGCTTACTGGAGAGGTGATGAGCATAACAAAATGTTACAAAGAATTTATGCTATATCATTCCCAAAAGCAAGTCAAGTAGAGGAATATTTAGCAAAACTTGAGGAAGCTAAAGAAAGAGACCATAGAAAAATAGGAAAAGACCAAGAACTATTTATGACACATAAATTAGTAGGTTCAGGACTTCCAATGTATTTGCCAAATGGTGCAACAGTAAGAAGATTGTTAGAAAGATATATTCAAGATAAAGAAATTAAACTAGGATACAAACATGTGTATACACCAAGTTTAGCAAATACAGAACTTTATAAAATAAGTGGACATTGGGATCATTATAAAGATGATATGTTTACAGTTGAAGTAGAAGATGGTACATACGCAATTAAACCAATGAATTGTCCAGGTGCAATACTTGTTTATAATAATAGTTTACATTCTTATAAAGAATTACCATTAAGATACGCTGAATTAGGAAACGTTCATCGTTATGAAGCAAGTGGTGCATTGAATGGTTTATTTAGAGTAAGAGGATTCACTCAAGATGATGCTCATACAATGATAACAGAAGATCAAATTGGCGAAGAAGTAGCAAATATAATTTCATTATATGACTATGTATATTCAGTATTTGGCCTAAATTATTCAATTGAATTATCGACTAGACCAGAAGATAATTATATTGGCTCTATAGAAGTATGGGATAAAGCAGAAGAGGATTTAAAGAAAGCTTGTCTTGCAACTGGTCATGATTTCAAAATTAACCCAGGAGATGGTGCTTTCTATGGACCTAAACTTGACTTCAAATTAAGAGATTCAATGAATCGTATTTGGCAATGTGGTACAGTACAATTAGATATGCAATTACCAGGAAGATTCAATTGCAAATATATCGCAGAAGATGGTTCTAAGAAAACTCCTGTAATGATTCACCGTGCTTGTTTTGGTTCAATTGAACGTTTTATTGGTATAATCACTGAACATTTTGCTGGAGCATTCCCACTATGGCTTGCGCCTAAACAAGTAACTATTATTCCTGTTAATAATGATGCGCACCTAGCTTATGCCAGAGGAATTGAAGAAATTTTAACAAATGCTGGTATTAGAGTATCAATTGATGATCGTGAAGAAAAACTTAATTATAAGATAAGAGAAACTCAAGTAAAGAAGATTCCTTATACACTTGTACTTGGTGATCAAGAAAAAGCAAACAATTCAGTTACTTATCGTCATCATGGTTCTAACCAATCATTTAATATGCCAATTGATGATTTTGTCAATATGTTAAAAGACGAAATTGCAACATTAGCTCGTAAATAAAGTAAAAAACTAAAATTATGTAACAAATTTGTCATATTATTTGAAAAACGGACAAATTTGTGCTATACTATTAGTGTAGTAAGAAATTGCTACGGAAAGGATGATTAAAATGATGCAAAATGAAAACCTAGAAAATGATGAAAATATTCTAGAAAAATATGGTCGAGATGTTGTCGAGCTTGCTCGTCAAGGTAAAATTGATCCTGTTATTGGTCGTGATGACGAAATAAGACGTATTATTAAAATTCTTTCAAGAAAAACTAAGAATAATCCCGTTTTGATTGGTGAACCAGGTGTAGGTAAAACTGCTATTATCGAGGGACTCGCAAGACGTATTGTTTCAGGTGATATTCCTGATTCTTTAAAAGATAAAACAATTTTTGAACTTGATATGGCTTCTCTTGTTGCCGGAGCTAAATATCGTGGTGAATTCGAGGAACGTTTAAAAGCAGTCCTTAAGAAGATTAAGGAATCTGAAGGAAAAATAATACTATTTATTGATGAAATTCACTTAATTGTTGGTGCAGGTAAGGTTGATGGTGCTATGGATGCTGGTAATATTTTAAAACCAATGCTAGCTCGCGGTGAATTACACTGTATCGGTGCTACTACGCTTGATGAATATCATAAATATATTGAAAAGGATCAAGCTCTAGAGCGTCGTTTCCAAAAGGTTATGGTAAGTGAACCTACTGTTGAAGACACTATTTCTATCCTAAGAGGTTTAAAGGAAAGATTTGAAGTCCATCATGGTGTTCATATTAAGGATAATGCGGTTATTGCAGCAGCTGTTATGTCAAATCGTTATATAACGGATCGTTTCTTACCTGATAAAGCTATTGACCTAATTGATGAGGCCTGTGCTTCTGTAAGATTAACACTTGACTCAATGCCTGTTGAGCTTGATAATATTGAAAGACGTATTAATCAAATCAAAATTGAATTAATGGCTATTAAAAAGGATAATGATGCTTCTTCTTTAAAGCATGCAGAAGAGCTTGAAGCTGAGCTTAAGGATTTAAATGAAAAAGATTCAGCTTTAAAGGATAAATGGTTGAAAGAAAAAGACGAAATTAAGAATCTAAAGGATAAAAAGGCTATTCTTGACCGCAAGCGTTTCGAACTTGAAACAGCTTATAACCAAGGTGACTTTGAAAAGGCATCTAAGCTTCAATATCAAGTAATTCCTGCTCTAGAAAAAGAAATATCCGATTTTGAAAATCAAAATAAGGATAATAAGTTATTGTCTGAAACAGTATCTGATGAAGATATTGCTCAGGTTGTATCTAAATGGACTAATATTCCCGTTTCTAAGCTAATGCAAGGTGAACGTGAAAAGGTATTAAAGCTTGCTGACAACCTTAAACGGCGTGTTATTGGCCAAGATGAAGCCATAACCTTAATTTCTGATGCTATTATCCGTCAACGTGCTGGCATTAAAGATGAAAATAGGCCTATCGGTTCATTCATGTTCTTAGGACCTACCGGCGTTGGTAAAACTGAGCTTGCAAAAGCTTTAGCCTCTGAGCTTTTTGATAGTGAAACTCATATCGTTCGTATCGATATGTCAGAATATCAGGAAGCACATACAGTTGCTAGATTAATTGGTGCCCCTCCTGGATACGTAGGATATGATGAGGGTGGACAGCTTACAGAAGCAATTAGACGTAATCCTTATTCAATTATTTTGTTTGATGAAATCGAAAAAGCCCACAAAGATGTATTTAATGTCTTACTTCAAATCCTCGATGATGGTCGTTTAACTGATGGACAAGGTAAGGTTGTTGATTTTAAAAATACAATTATTATTATGACATCTAATTTAGGTGCTGAGCTTCTTCTTGAAGACCCTAAGAACAAAAAGGGTGTTATTGATTTAATAAAGAATTACTTCAAACCAGAATTTTTAAATCGTATTGATGAAATCATTGTCTTTAACCCATTAACAAAGGATGTTCAAATTAAGATTGTTGATAAGATATTACATGAGCTTGATCTTCGTCTTCTTGCACAGGATATTCATATCAAATATACTGATTCCTTAAAGCACTATATTATTGATCAAGCATTCGATATAACCTATGGAGCAAGACCTATTCGACGTTTTATTCAAAAATATGTTGAAACTTATATCGCAACAGAAATTATTAAATCTAATATTAAGCCTGGAGTTAATTATGTTCTTGATTCACAAGGTGGAGATTTAAGAATTTTACATGAATAAAAAAATTTCGGAAGTGATTATTCACCTCCGATTTTTTTATTTTAAAAGATCAATTTCAAGTAAATCAATTGGTCTTTTTATTTTATAGGTTGGATGATACTCATCTAAATTATAAATTCGTTCGTAGCCATATTCACAAACAACCGATTTAATTTTAGCATTATTACAAGTTTCCATATCAACATGTGAATCTCCAACATATAAAACTTCTTCTTTATTTAGTCCATATTTATCTAAAATGTAATTTATTCCCTTGATATCAGGCTTAGTGCCAATTAGAGGTGATTCACCTAAGGCCTCATCAAAAATTCCTTTAAAAAAATAATCAATCATGGGCTTTACATCACTATCAAGTTTATTTGAAAGTACAAATAGCTTATACCCTTGTTTTTTAAGTTTTTCAAGTGTAGCTGACATTTGAGGAAATTCTTTTGTTTTAGATATCCGATATTCCTGATATTTTTTTAAATATATCCTAAGGACCTTTTGATAATCACTATCTAAAACAAGGTTCGTTTTTGACTTTTCTCTTGAATGAGCAATACTTCTTGTAATAAGTTCCTTTATGCCATCACCAATATAATAAATTGCTTCTTCTTTAGTTATTTTAGAAAATCCATTTGAGACTAATCCTTCATTAATAGAATCCATTATTCCTATAATAGAATCCGTTAAGGTCCCATCAAGATCAAAAATAAGGGCTTTTATCATAATTTAATTTCATCCTTTTTATGATAATTAAAATCATAAATCGTTATTAGATTATTATCATCACACACTGCAAAAGAATTAATTTTATCACCCTTAGGAATTGAAATAGAACCTGGATTTATCATTATACAATTATCTTTTTGTTCTATAATTGATATATGGGTATGTCCATATAAAACAATGTTTGCATTATCCGGTACAAGATCAAGATGATGGCCATGAGTTAAGTAAACATCTTTACCATTTAAGCTTGTAAAGTGAGGTGTATCGATTTTAAAGCTTAAAACCATCTGGTCTACTTCAGCATCACAATTGCCACAAACTGCCTCTATATTTGAAGAAAGAGGATTTAAAAGTGCGATACATTCCTTTGGTGCATATTCTTCAGGTAAATCATTACGTGGACCATGATATAAAATATCACCTAAAATAATAATCTTATCACATTTAAAATCATCATAGGCCTGTAGTGCTAACTTTAAATATTTAGCACTACCATGAATATCAGATATAATCAAATATTTCATTATTTAAACAACTCCTTAATATCATCCTTTGTCATATGCATAATAACATCATTATCGTTTATAACCTCATCAGTTAAATACTTCTTACGATTCTGAAGTTCAACAATCTTATCCTCAATTGTATTTTTATTAATCATCTTAATAACATGAACAATGTTTTTTTGACCAAGTCTATGAGCACGATCTGTAGCTTGATTCATTGCAGCTAAATTCCACCATGGATCATAATGAATTACGGTATCAGCAGTTGTAAGATTAAGACCTGTTCCACCTGCTTTAAGTGATATTAAAAATACCTTTATTTCCGAATCATTATTATACTTATTTACAAGCTCCATACGCTCCTCGGGATTAGTTTTACCAGTTAAAGTTAAATACTTTATTCCCTTTTGGTCAAGACGTTCCTGCATAAATGGGAAAATAGACGTAAATTGAGAGAATATAAGCATACGGTGTCCCTCTTGACTCTTTTCATCAATAATTTCCATTAATAAATCCATCTTTGAATTTGGTACCTTAACATCCTCAAGGAAAAGTCTTGGTTCACAAGCAAGTTCTCTTAATCTTGTAAGAAGGCTTAAAACATGTGAAATCTTGTAATCATCATTTTGTAATTCTCCACGAGCTTGGGCAAGATATGCATCATAAAGCTTACGTTCATCATCAGTCATAAAGCTAAATGAATAATTTTCAACCTTATCTTCAAGGTCAAGTACATCACCCTTAAGACGTCTTAAAATAAATGGTGAAGTCTTTTTATTCAATTCTGCAAGTAAAACTGGATTAGTAAAGTTCTCGTATTGCTTAATAAATTCTGATTTACCCTTTAAGTAGCCAGGAAGAGCATAATCAAAGATTGACCATAAATCTAATAAAGAATTTTCAATTGGTGTACCAGTAAGAGCAAACTTAGAATCAGCTTTAATTTTCTTAACTGCCATTGTTTTTAAAGCATCAGGATTTTTAATAAATTGAGCCTCATCAATTATCATAGTCCTAAAGTTTAATCCTTCGTATTTTTCAATATCCATACGAATAGATTCATAAGATGTAATTAATATTTTATTTTTATTAAATCCATCTTTAATATTTTCTTCCGTTCTTGTTCCACCATAAATAACGGATATTGCAAGATCAGGTGCAAATTTTTCAAATTCCATTTGCCAGTTAAATATTAAGCTTGTAGGAGCTACAATTAAATATGACCTATCTCTTGGCAAGGAATCAATAAGGCTAATAACTTCTAGTGTTTTTCCAAGTCCCATATCATCAGCTAAAATACCGCCAAGATTATATTTAGCAAGAACATATAACCATCTAAAGCCTTCTCTTTGATAATCTCTTAAAATACCATTAATATCCTTATTAGGTACCGCCTCATAATTTTTGTATTCAAGTAAATCATTAGAAAAACTATCAAGTAAATTATTTGATTCTATTATATCCTTATATCTTGATGCAATAAAGTATGCTTGATATAAAGGAATTTTTATTTCATCAGAAATATTAGTTACTCCAAGCTCTTCCACTAAATCATTAAATAGATTAGCAGTATCAGCATCAATCGATAAAATAGAACCATCTTCCATCTCAACGTAATGCTTATTATTTTTGTAGCATATTAAAATATCCTTAAGCTCTGACGCGTTATATTTCATTCCCTCAAATGTTAAAGAAATAATTGAATCTGTCATTTTTAAATTCATCTTTTGCGAAGACATTTTAACAAATTTAAGCTTAGAAATACTTTCAGATAAGAAAACATCACCATATTCTTTAAATAAATCAAGGCGATTATTAATAATATCACAAATAGCATCAAAATCATCAATTGTATAATTGTTTGATTTTGTAAAGCCTAAATTACGAATTAAAAGCTTATAATTTTTCTTTTTTAAATAGAACGTATCATCCTTAAAATCACCTTTATAATTAATCAACATCTTATGATTCTGGTAATCAAAATAAGTATCAATTTTAATTTCCTTTGTTGGATGATAATCTAGATAAGTAATTTGATTAGTATACAATGGATAAATATTATTTAAGAAAATCTCAAAATTATTATCATTTAAATCCAAATACTTTTGTTCTAAAAGAGTATTTAATAAGGTTGCATACATTTTATCACTGCCGGAAATCACATAGCAATAATCAGCCATAAATACAAATGTTTTAGAATGTGTTCTAATAATTTGAAAATTTAAATTGTTTAAACTTAATCTCTTTTCATCAACAATAATTTTAACAGGAGGAAGACCTTCTTTAAATAAGATTTTTTTCATATATGAATTATAAGAATAATAGATTGAATCCTTATAAATAGAATAAATAAATGTCATAAATTCATTATTAATCGCAGTTTGTTCAAGCTCTACGGTCATAGCGTGACGATTTAAGTAACAAAGGTCAAGAAGCTTTTGGCTAATTGCTGAAAAATACTTATAATCAAGCTGGTGTGGAGTTTTATTTATCTCAATTGTATGCTTTGTCTCGACTGCTGCTAAAAAAGCTGGTACATCATTGATTCTAATCTCCTCATTTTCAGACTCAAGCTCAAAGGCAAGTAAAATTTTTGACCCAACAATAGAAATAATAGGCATCAAATGATATGAATTTACACATCTAGTAATATTTATTTCCATAAGCTCCTGCATAAGCTCATCTTGCTTAGCATTATTAAAGAAATCCTCTTCACTTTTTTTATCCTTAAATATTTCATTAAGCTTATCTCTTAAAACAAAGAATAAACAAACTTCATGTCTACATAATCCGTTTAAATGACATGTACAATCCCCTTTTGCCTCATGAGCATAATGAAGTGTAACCCTTTTATCATCAAAAATAGCAGACACAATAAAAGAAAGAGTAGGAATTTTAATAATTTCAAACTCAAAGTCTTCAAAATCTTGATGTTGATATAATATATATCCTTCGTTTAGTTCTACAAGACTTGCAGCTGCTTGTCTAATTGTTGAAATTTCAATTTTTGCCATAATATCACCTTTTAAATCTTTTTTTATTATATCATATAAAAATAAATAAGAAAAGAATTGAAATTAAAAAATCTATCTTCTAAGTAAGAAAATAGATTTAAAAAAATTATTTATTTTGCATTTGCATTTTAATTATATCTACAATTTGATTCATTTTTATTTCTTTATAGTTCCATTTAGAATCATCATTATAAATAATATTACCAGTAACAAGATAACATTTAATTCCAAGGGCTCTTGCTGCATCGCCATCTTCTTTAGTATTGTTACCAAATAAAATCACCTCATCACTTTTTAAATTAAATAGGTCCATAACCTCTTTAAAATATAAAGGATTTGGTTTAGTATATTTTGAATTCTCATAGGTTGTTACATAATCAAAATCCTCAGGCTTTAATCCTATAAAGCCCATTCTTTCTTTAGTCGCCACAAAAGGAAAAATAGGATTCGTTGTAAGCATAACCTTAAGACCTAAGCTTTTAATTTCGTTAATAATTTTTAAAGCTTCTGGATTTGGTTTAGTATATTTGATAGTATCAAGAAAGCTCGTATTATAAAAAACATTAAAAATAGTTTTAAAATCAACTTCTCTTTTAGTGGTTGAATTGTAAAAAGAGTTCCAAAATACCTCTTCATTTGTTTTAGTACCATTATTAAGGTACATTGCCCTCACACCCAAATTAACAAAATTAATAATTTCATCCTTTGTATAACCATAAGGTTCCATGTGTTCAGCCAAAAGCTTAAAGTAAGCATGACTAAATTCATCTTCATTTAATGGAAGTAAGGTCCCATCTAAATCAAAAAAAACAGCTTTTAACATTTTTTGCTCCTATTCTACGCTCTTTAAAGAGTCTATCATATCAATTCTTTTTAAATTAAAGTGAGCAATTATATTAACTATTAAAGTAAATCCTAAGGCTAAAAGGGTTGTATAAATAAAGCTTTGAGGTTTAATATGATAAATAAATCTAACATATTCGATTTCAACCGTGCCTATAACCTTTAAAGCAAGAAAATAACCACTTAAAAGCCCAAGAAAAATACCAATAAGCGTTAATATTAAATTTTCACTTGTAATATACCTGTCAACCTCTACATTATAAAAACCTAATACCTTGAGCGTTGAAATTTCTCTTTTTCTTTCATTAATATTAATATTTGATAAGTTATATAAAACCGTAAAGCTTAGAAGCATTGATAAAACAATAAGAATATAAACAACCTTATTTAGACTACCAAGCATATCTTCTGCCTCCGATATAAGATCATCCATATACAAGACGTTTAAAGCTATTTTATCCTGCATGAGCTCAGTTTTAATTTCATTCTTTAAATTACTATCTATACTAAGATAACAAACACTTCTTTTAAAGTTTAATCCTAAGGACTCATAAAGTTCCTTCGAAATAAAAATAAAATGATGAAGATAATACTCACAACTTGATGAAACTAAAACATTTAACTTTTTACCAGAGGATGTAACTAATTCTAAAGAATCATTATCTTTAGCATGCAAAAGACTTGCAAGCTTTTCCGTTAAAATAACGCCATCATCATTTAGGGCTATTTCTTCTTTAGTTTCGCTATTTTTATAATGAGTAAAAAGCTTATCCTTAGATTTATTTTCAACAACTACCAAAGTTGCATCATAATCACCAACGCTTACATCAAGTGTTTCATAATAAGAACTATCTTTAATTCCTTTTACATCAACATTTAAACTTGATGTAGGATTTAGGTAACAAATAGCATCATAGGTGTTAATTTCTTTATACTGCTTAGATGCGATATCTTCAATTGCATCTCTTATCCCAAAGCCTATAAGCATTAAAGCACTACATCCTAAAATACCAATAACCGTTACGATACATCTTCTTTTATATCTTGCGATATTTCTTATAACAACCTTTGCCGAAAATGATAAACGATTCCAAATAGGTTTAATTCGTTCAAGTAAAATTTTCTTAGAAGATAAAGGAGCCTTAGGTCTTAAAAGCATAGCTGGATTATCTTTAAGAGAAAGTATGGCCGTTATAATGGTTACACCAACAATACATAAAATCGCAATTAAAGTACCTAAAACAATGCTTGATAAATCAAAATAAACATTAAAACTTGGAAGTGAAAATAAAATAGTATAAATACTCCAAATTAATTTAGGTATAATAATCATTCCTAGTAAAAAGCCTAAAATAGAGCCTATAATAGTCGCTAATCCACTAAATAATACATACTTAAATAAAATTTGTCCATTTGAAAATCCTTGGGATTTAAGTGTGCCTAAAAGTCCTCTATCATCACTAACCATTCTTTTCATTGATACAAGGCTTACCAAAATTGCAACGGCATAAAATACAACAGGGAAAATTAAAGCTAGATTATCAATTGATTTAGCATCATTAATATAATTATTGTAAACACTATAATCCATTCTTGTATAAATATGATATGAAAAGTCTAATGCTAAGGAATCATTAATCAAATCAATATAAGGTTGAACCATATCAGCCATTCCCATTTCCTTAAGACTATTGAGCCTATCTAATATAATTGAAGCCTCATCAAATACGAGCGTCTGTCTATTTTTTTGAAGTTCACTTACTATGCTTGAAATAGCCTTATTCGCCTCTTCTACCTTAGCTTTATAATTATCAGAATTAGTTAAATCTTCTTTAGCATCTTCTAAAAAAATATAAATATTAGTATAGCCATTTGTAACAGTATTAAGTGATTTTTTATCCTTTAAGGTCCAAATATTTCCATCAGCATCATATTCTTTAAAAGAATCAGCTAAAACATAAGAATAAAAGTTTATTGTACCATTACCAATATTTGTTTTACCACGATCAAAAATAAATGAATCACTATTAATATATCTATTTGACCTTACAACACCTGATATTTTAAACTGATATAAATTATCATCATCATTTGTGCTTGTTGGCTCTAAATTATAAGATGGAAGTGATAATAGATCACCTATTTTTAAATCTAAAGCTTTAAGTAGATTCTCTTCCACTACTATTTCGTTATTATTTTGAGGAAGACTTCCAGAAATAAGTATCACCTTATTGACATTTGATTCTAATGTTTCAATATTTAAAACATAACTTTTTTTATTACTGTCAAATATTTCAATATCTAAAGCCTTCACACCTTCAACACTTGCATTAATTTGGAAAGATGTAAGGACACTTTTTATTTCTTCAACATCTGATTTTGAAAAATTAAGATTTGATGATAATTTTAAATCATATATGGCCGCCTCATCATAAGCATCATCTAAGCTTTTTAGCATATCAGGTGCAGTTGATTTAAGTCCCACATATACAAATACACCTAAAAAAGCCATTACTAAAAGTGATAAAAAGCGGAAAAATTGACTTTTAATTTCTCTAATACTAAGTGTAAAAATACGATTTTTCATAAAATCACCACTCAATCATTTCAATTGGCGTTGGATTTTTATTAATCTCAATTTTAGTAACTGTTCCATTTTTAAAATGAATAACCTTATCAGCCATATCCTTAATTGCACTATTATGAGTTACAATTACAACAGTCATATTATTTTTTCTTGCACAATCCTGAAGAAGGGCTAAAATTTGCTTTCCGGTTTTATAATCTAATGCTCCTGTTGGCTCATCACAAAGTAAAACCTTAGGATGCTTAGCTATGGCTCTTGCAACTGCAACTCTTTGTTGTTCTCCTCCTGAAAGCTGTGAAGGAAAATTATTAAGACGATTTTCAAGGCCAACTAATTTTAAGGCTTCCTTAGGTTCTAAATGATCTTTAGTAAGTTGAACTGCAAGTTCAACATTTTCAATGGCAGTTAAATTTGAAACTAAGTTATAAAACTGAAATACAAAACCAATATCTTTTCTGCGATATTTTATTATATTCTTTCCCTTTAAAATGGAAATATTAACCCCATCTACAATAACATCACCAAATGTTGGACTATCCATTCCTCCTAAAATATTTAAACAAGTAGTTTTACCAGCACCCGAAGGTCCTAAAATACAAACAAGCTCACCCTTATTAATCGTAAAACTTGCATCATGTAAGGCATTAATTGTAACCTCACCCATTAAATATTTTTTAGAAACATTTCTAAATTCAATAATTGCCATAACATCACTCCCCAAAATTAAATAAAGTGCTTTCGCACTCTATTTAATTAATCTTTATATCCATTAGGATTCTTCTTTTGCCAATTCCAATGATCTCTTGCCATATCCTCAATATTATAAACAGCCTTAAATCCTATTTCTTTATAAGCCTTATCAACCTTAGTATAATTACGAGCGATATCTCCTTCTCTTCTTGGACCAACTACATAAGGAATAGGTTTTCCATATGCACGCTCAAAAGCATGAAGAACATCATACACAGATGAACCACATCCAGTGCCTAAGTTATAAATAACAAGTCCTGGATTTTCATTAAGCTTATTTATTGCACAAACATGTCCTTTTGCAAGATCACAAACATGAATATAATCACGAATACATGTTCCATCAGGAGTGTCATAATCATCACCAAAGATAGTAAGATGATCTCTTCTTCCTATCATTACCTGCGTAATATATGGTGCTAAATTATTAGGAATACCATTAGGGTCCTCTCCAATTAATCCACTTGGATGAGCTCCAATTGGATTAAAGTATCTTAAAATACAAATTTGAAATCTTGGATCTGAATGATATAAATCCATAAGAATTTGTTCAATAAAGAGCTTTGTTGTACCATAAGGATTAGTTGTACCACCCGTTTTAAAGGTTTCATCAACTGGCACAGAAACTGGATCTCCATAAACTGTAGCTGACGATGAGAATATAAATTTAAAACAATTATGCTCTCTCATAGACTCTAAGATATTAATCGCACCTGTAATATTAGTATGATAATACTCAAGTGGCTTTTTAACACTTTCACCAACCGCTTTTAAACCTGCAAAATTAATAACACAGTCAATTTGATTTTCTGTAAAAACCTCATCCAAATGAACTTTATCTAAGATATCTCCTTTAATAAACTTTACAGTCTTTCCGGTAATTTCTTTAACTCTTTCAAGTGATTTTTCGCATGAATTTGAAAGATTATCATAAACAATAACATCATATCCATTATTAAGTAATTCAACACATGTATGAGAGCCAATATATCCAGCTCCACCTGTAACTAAAATTTTCATCATAAAACCTCGTTTCATGTTAATTATAACATATTTTTTACGATAGTGTGTAGGTATATTTACTAATTTTAAGAATAATGCTATAATTACGAAAAGAAAAAAGGAGCCAATAATTATGAATTATGTCTATAATAAAAACTTAGCTAATTGTACACCATCTAAAATAAGAGAATTTAACTCCCTAGCATCTAAGCTAAATGCCAAATTTAAATTAACCCTAGGAGAGCCTGATTTTGATACCCCCATTGAAATAAAGGACGCCCTTATTGAAGCCGTAAACCAAAATCATACTAGATATGCACCTACGGTTGGAAATAAAAACTTAAGAGAGGAAATTTGCAAATTTGAAAAAAGAGTCAATAAAGTTTCTTATGAGCCTGATGAGGTTTTAAT
>ENA-ORNR01002650-ORNR01002650.1-human-gut-metagenome-genome-assembly--contig:-NODE-2650-length-14304-cov-2.799846_pt1 | contig 14304 bp, 9 predicted proteins | sample MGYA00242114_ERZ509020 | MGnify/ENA primary metagenome ERZ509020 (study PRJEB26280, sample SAMEA2338758) | human gut metagenome | biome: human gut; feature: human-associated habitat; material: faeces...
AAACCATTTCAGAAATTATTTCTGCAGTTTCTTAGAATGCTCAGATTTCGGCTCACAGGTAAGTTCAACACCCAGCTTACGGAACTCCAGGATATCCACCTGAGACAGAAGTACGGAAGTATGAACCTGGCAGCCTTTTAATTTCGGAATCTGCTGCAGGGCTAGCTTCGCATCTTCATTATCTGCGGCACTGATGGAAAGCGCGATCAGAGTTTCATCAGAGTGAAGTCTTGGATTTTTGCTTCCAAGGTATTCTGTCTTGAGCGCCTGAATTGGTTTTAATGCTTCCGGAGAGATAACATGTTTGTCATGATCGATTCCTGCCAGTTCTTTCAGTGCATTCAGAAGCAGTGCTGAAGATGCACCAAGAAGTTCAGAGGTCTTACCTGTAACAATACGTCCGTCAGGAAGTTCCATGGCAGCAGCAGGTGCACCTGTTTCTTCTTCACGTTTCAGTGCTGCAGGAACCACCTTGCGTTCTTCGATGGTCACATGAGCCTGTTTCAGCAGAAGCTCAATCTTATAAACTTCTTCTTCGCGGCCTGTTCCGCGAACCAGAGCTTCCATGCTCTTATAATATCTGCGGATGATCTCCTGACGTGCAGCTTCCTTGCAGACTTCATCATCAACGATGCAGTTACCGGCCATATTAACGCCCATATCTGTGGGAGATTTGTAAGGGCACTCGCCCATGATTTTTTCAAACATAGCCTGAAGAACAGGGAAAACTTCAACGTCACGGTTGTAGTTAATAGTAGTCTCACCATATGCTTCCAGATGGAACGGGTCGATCATGTTCACATCATTTAAGTCAGCAGTAGCTGCTTCATATGCCAGATTTACCGGATGCTTCAGCGGGATATTCCAGATTGGGAAAGTTTCAAATTTGGCATATCCTGCCTTGACACCGCGCTTGTATTCATGGTAAAGCTGAGAAAGGCAGGTGGCCATTTTTCCGCTTCCGGGTCCTGGAGCAGTGATGACAACCAGTGGTCTTGTTGTTTCGATATAATCGTTCTTGCCATATCCCTCATCACTTACAATAAAGGAAGTATTATTCGGATAACCCGGGATCAGATAAAGCACGTATACTTTGATTCCAAGCTTCTCCAGACGTTTCTTAAACGCATCTGCGCTTTCCTGTCCGGAATACTGGGTGATGCAGACACTTCCGACATAGAGTCCGCGCTCGGTAAATACTTCCATAAGGCGGAGTACATCTTCATCATAAGTGATACCAAGGTCACCTCTGACTTTATTTTTATCAATATCAGCGGCGCTGATTACAATAACGATCTCTGCCTGATCAGAAAGCTGCATCAGCATACGCAGTTTGCTGTCCGGCTCAAATCCCGGAAGAACTCTGGAAGCATGGTAGTCATCAAAAAGCTTGCCGCCAAATTCCAGATAAAGTTTGTTTCCAAACTGGTTAATACGTTCCCGAATATGTTCGGACTGCATTTTCAGATACTTGTCGTTGTCAAATCCTATCTTCATTTGTTCATTTCCTTTCCTCATCACATTTTTAGTACTGCTCATTTAGAATATCCCGGGACATACAGCGCAAATTTATGCGGTCAGCATAAATTCTGTGTATTGCGGAGTGCATTACCGGGAACGAAGTAAGCAGTAATCAGTTTGTCAATAGTATACTACAAATAAAGCCATTTGTAATAGGTGAATTTGTAAAACTTCATATAAATTTTATAGGGTTTATAGAAAGATATGCACAACCGGACACAATTTTCACAATCTCGCAGTTGATTTATACCTGAATTCTCTTTATAATAAGAACGATAACGTTTAGGAGGAATGAAATGGATAATCATATGGATAACAATCCGAATGGCAATCGTCCTGATAATAATAAAGGTCCGGGCAGACAGGACCCGAACAAGAATCATCAGTCGATACTGGCCTTTCTGGTATGCCTCCTGGTAACTCTGGTATGTTTCGCCATGTTTACCAATATGCTCAAGGATAATTCGAGTGAGATCACTTATGATAAATTTATTGAGATGGTAGATGATGGAGATGTGAAAGAGGTTACGCTTCAGTCAAATACACTGACGATCACGCCGAAACATCAGTCATCAGGATTTTCAGAAGAAGTTTATTATGCCAATCAGATGGAGTCAGTAGATAAGCTGACGGAGAGACTTGAGGGAACAGGAATCAAGTTTGAGTATAAGAAGCCGGATGCAGCAGGGGAAATTATTTCTATGCTGGTCAGTGTGCTTCTGCCAACGATTCTGCTCTTTGTACTTCTGACGGTATTTATGCGCCGCATGAATAAGGGCGGCGGAATGATGGGCGTTGGAAAGAGCCGCGCCAAAGCCTACATTCAGAAAGATACAGGAATTACTTTCAGGGATGTGGCAGGGCAGGATGAGGCCAAGGAATCACTGCAGGAGGTGGTGGATTTCCTGCATAATCCCGGCAAATATACCACCATCGGAGCGAAGCTGCCGAAAGGAGCTTTGCTTGTAGGACCTCCGGGAACCGGTAAAACACTTCTGGCAAAGGCAGTAGCAGGAGAGGCACATGTGCCGTTTTTCTCTCTGTCAGGTTCTGAGTTTGTGGAGATGTTTGTAGGTGTGGGTGCATCACGTGTCCGCGATCTCTTTGAGGAAGCAAAGAAGAATGCACCATGTATCATTTTTATTGATGAGATTGATGCAATCGGAAAGAGCCGAGATTCTCATTATGGCGGCGGCAATGATGAGCGTGAGCAGACCCTGAACCAGCTTCTTGCGGAAATGGACGGATTTGACACTTCAAAGGGACTTCTGATCCTGGCTGCTACTAACCGTCCGGAGGTTCTTGATTCGGCACTTCTTCGTCCGGGACGTTTTGACAGACGTGTTATTGTGGACAGACCGGATCTGAAGGGAAGAATCGAGATCCTGAAGGTTCATGCAAGAAATGTACATCTGGATGAGACTGTTGATTTTGAGAACATTGCACTTGCAACTTCCGGGGCAGTGGGTTCGGATCTGGCTAATATGATCAACGAGGCTGCTATCCTTGCTGTTAAGAGTGGACGCAGCGCAGTATCCCAGAAAGATCTTCTCGAAGCTGTTGAAGTAGTTCTGGTAGGTAAAGAGAAGAAGGACAGGATCCTCAGTGCACAGGAGCGCAGGATCGTATCCTATCATGAGGTAGGACATGCACTGGTAAGCGCCCTGCAGAAAGATGCAGAGCCTGTACAGAAGATTACTATTGTGCCGAGAACAATGGGGGCACTTGGTTATGTAATGCAGGTACCCGAGGAGGAGAAATATCTCAATACAAAGAAGGAACTGGAAGCAATGCTTGTGGGATATCTTGGCGGACGCGCAGCTGAGGAACTGGTATTTGATACTGTCACAACCGGGGCAGCCAATGATATTGAGCAGGCTACCAAGGTGGCAAGAGCCATGATCACACAGTACGGTATGTCCGACAAGTTCGGACTTATGGGTCTGGCTACACAGGAGAATCAGTATCTCAGCGGAAGAACAGTGTTAAACTGTGGCGATGACACTGCCACAGAGGTTGACCATGAGGTGATGATACTTCTGCATAATTCCTATGAAGAAGCAAAGAGACTGATCGGAAGTCACAGAGAAGCACTTGATAAGATTGCTGCTTATCTGATTCGCAGGGAAACCATTACAGGTAAGGAATTTATGAAGATTTTCCATGCGGTAGAGCGTGGAATTGAGATTCCGGAAAATCTGGATGATCTGGTAATTCCGGAGGAAAAACAGAATACAGTAACGCTGGATAAGCCAGAGATTCAGTGATACAATAACAGAGTCGGAAATGAAATAATTTCCGGCTCTGTTTTCATACCACGGGAAATTACGCTGTAATATCTCATGGATACGAAAAGCATTCAGGGCAGGATTTTTTGTATAGAGGAGAGTTTATGTTTCAGATAGAAGAAGAACTGAAAAAACTTCCGGGTAAGCCGGGGGTTTATATTATGCATGGGGAGAAGGACGAGATCATCTATGTTGGAAAAGCCGTCAGTCTGAAAAACAGGGTGCGTCAATATTTCCAGAGCAGCAGAAATAAGGGCGCAAAGATTGAACAGATGGTTACCCATATCACCAGATTTGAGTATATTATCACAGATTCGGAACTGGAAGCCCTTGTGCTGGAGTGTAATCTGATCAAGGAGCACAGACCGAAATATAATACCATGCTCAAAGATGATAAGAGTTATCCGTTTATCAAAGTCACAGTAAATGAGGAATATCCCAGAGTCCTTTTTGCCAGAAGAATGAAGAAAGACAAGGCGAAATATTTCGGACCATATACAAGTGCCGGGGCTGTAAAAGATGTGATCGAGCTTGTGCGCAAACTTTATAAAGTGCGATCCTGTAACAGGGTGCTGCCAAGAGATTGTGGGAAGGATCGTCCATGTCTGTACCATCATATGAAACAGTGCAGCGCCCCCTGTCAGGGCTATGTGAGTTCAGAAGAATATAAGAAAAATATCGCAGAACTGCTGAAATTTCTCAATGGAGACTTTAAGGATACGATTGATATGCTTACCGACAAAATGATGGCAGCTTCCGAAGAAATGCGTTTTGAGGATGCCATGGAATACCGGGATCTGATCCGCAGTATCCAGAAGATCGGAGAACGTCAGAAAATTACAGGTTACGGAGAGGAAGATAAGGATATCATCGCTGTTGCCATGGATGAAAGCCTTGATCTGCGGGAGCAGGATGCTGTTGTACAGGTATTCTTTGTCCGGGGAGGCAAACTGATCGGGCGGGAGCATTTCTATCTGCGTGTGGCGCGTGGCGATACAAAGGCTCAGGTATTATCCAGCTTTATGAAGCAATTTTATGCCGGAACTCCGTTTATCCCACGTGAGATCATGCTGCAAAAAGAAATCGAAGATGCCAAGATCATAGAGGAATGGCTTACAGATCGAAGAAAGCAGCGAGTCTATATCAGGGTACCGAAGAAAGGTACGAAAGAGAAGCTGGTAGAGCTGGCAGAAGAGAATGCAAAGATGGTTCTGGATAAAGACAGAGAGCGTATCAAACGTGAAGAAGGAAGAACCATCGGAGCAGTTCATGAAGTGGAAGAGTGGCTTGGACTGTCGGGAATCAGGCGTATGGAGGCTTATGATATTTCCAATATCAGTGGTTTTGAATCTGTAGGTTCCATGGTTGTCTATGAGAAAGGAAAGCCAAAGCGCAGTGATTACCGCAAATTTAAAATAAAGTGGGTTCAGGGACCGAACGATTATGCAAGCATGGAAGAAGTACTTACCAGACGATTTACTCATGAGGGAAAAGATGAGTTTGACAGCTTTTCTATTATGCCGGATCTGATCCTGATGGATGGTGGAAGAGGACAGGTGAATATTGCGTTAAAAGTCCTGAAAATTCTGGGAATAGAGATTCCTGTCTGCGGTATGGTCAAGGATGACCATCACAGAACCAGAGGACTGTATTACAATAATCTTGAAATTCCCATTGATACAGACAGTGAAGGCTTCCGCCTGATCACCAGAATCCAGGATGAGGCGCACCGTTTTGCCATTGAATTTCACCGATCTCTGAGAAGTAAAGAACAGGTGCATTCCCTGTTGGATGATATCCCTGGTATCGGTGAAACCAGGCGGAAAGCATTGATGCGGAAATTTAAATCCATTGAGAATATCAGAGATGCATCATTGGAAGAAATTGCGGAGACAGAAAGCATGAATGCAGGAAGTGCACAGAAAGTCTATGAATTTTTTCATGGAGCTAGTGTACCGACAAGTTGATTGTTTCAAGAATCAACTTGTCGGCACACTGGTGAGAAAAAAATATAAAATATGTAAAAATATTCCTGGGTTCTTCTACATATTACCCAAAGACTCTCGCTTTTTGTAATTGAAGTTGTATATAGTGATGTGATATAATAAAAAAGACGTGAAATTTACTATGAAAGTTTCGGACGACAGCTATAAATGAGTTATGTCTGTATGAGCAGGTTTTGAGATAGCGGACAGACCGGGCTTTCAGATTTTGAACTGAAAAGGAGAAATAAATGAAGGGTGTACAGTTGACAAAATTAGTTCAGGAACTGGGACTTCACAACCTGACTCCTGAAATTGATCTGTCTGAGATTGTGATCAAGACAGCGGAGATCAACAGACCGGCATTGCAGCTGACAGGATATCTGGAGCATTTTGCAAATGAACGGGTACAGATCATCGGATATGTAGAGTATACTTATCTGATGCAGCTCAGTGATGAGGAACGGAAATTTAAATATGAAAGATTTATTTCCAGCAAGATTCCCTGTGTAATTTTCAGTACAATGACAAGACCATCACAGGATATGATCGATCTGGCAGTTAAATATAATGTTCCGACTTTCGTGACAGAGCGTACAACTTCCAGTTTTATGGCTGAGATTATCCGCTGGCTGGGTGTACAGCTGGCACCATGTATTTCCATCCATGGTGTGCTTGTGGATGTATATGGTGAAGGTGTCCTGATCACAGGTGAGAGCGGAATTGGCAAGAGTGAGGCTGCGCTGGAACTGATCAAACGAGGACATCGTCTTGTCAGTGATGATGTTGTAGAACTTCGTAAAGTCAGTGATGTGACGCTGGTGGGCTCGGCACCGGATATCACAAGACATTTCATTGAACTTCGTGGTATTGGTATTATCGATGTCAAAACTCTGTTTGGTGTTGAGAGCGTTAAGGATACACAGTCTGTGGATCTGGTTATCAAACTGGAAGAGTGGGACAGAGACAAAGAATATGACCGTCTCGGCCTGCATGAGGAATATACAGAGTATCTTGGAAATAAGATTGTATGCCATTCTCTGCCTATCCGTCCGGGACGTAATCTGGCTATTATCGTTGAATCTGCGGCAGTTAACCACAGACAGAAGAAGATGGGATATAATGCAGCGGAAGAACTGTACAAACGTGTTCAGGCAAACCTTGCAAAGAAACGTGAAGAAAAATAATTTAAAGTAATTTGGAGGATATCAGATATTATGGGAAAGTATTGTTTTGGAATTGACGTTGGTGGTACATCTGTAAAATGTGGACTCTTTCAGACAGACGGAGTCTTAGTTGAGAAATGGGAAATTCCTACACGTAAGGAGAACAGTGGAGAAGCAATCCTGCCAGATATTGCAAAGACAATCCTTGACAAGATCGCAGAGCGTAAGTTGGATAAAGAAGAAATCGACGGTGTGGGAATCGGGGTACCGGGACCTGTTAACGAGAGAGGGGAAGTGCCATGTGCGGTAAACCTTTTCTGGGGCTTTAAAGAAGTTACTAAGGAACTGACAGAACTGACAGGACTTCCGTCCAAAGCAGGAAACGATGCCAATGTAGCAGCACTTGGCGAAGCATGGAAAGGCGCAGCAGCAGGAGCTAAGAACGTTATTCTTGTAACTCTTGGAACAGGTGTCGGCGGTGGAATCATCGTTGATGGAAAGATTGTTGGCGGTGCTCATGGTGCAGGTGGAGAAATCGGTCATGCAGCAGTTGACCATGAAGAAAAGGAAGCCTGCAACTGTGGTAACTGTGGATGTCTGGAGCAGTATGCGTCTGCAACAGGTATCGTTCGCGTGGCACAGAGAACTCTGGCTGCTACAGATGAGCAGACTGTTCTTCGCAAATTTACAAAACTTTCAGCAAAGAATGTTCTGGATGCTTTTAAAGAGGGCGACAAAGTAGCCTGCGATGTTATGGCACAGGTAGGAGAAATGCTTGGCGGAACACTTGCCATGTTTGCATGTGTGACAGATCCGGAAGCCATCGTTATCGGCGGTGGTGTTTCCAAAGCCGGACAGCCATTGATCGACTGTATTCAGAAATACTATGAGAAATATGCTTTTACAGCATGCAAGAAAACACCGATCATTCTTGCAACTCTCGGAAATGATGCAGGTATTTACGGATCTGCGCGTATGGTTATTAAAGAAGTATAATATCTGAGAATCAATTTTGAAAATATATAAAAAATCCACAGTCCTGAGTTGACAGGACTGTGGATTTTTTGCAGTACAGGAATATCATTCGGAGGTGCTCCTGTACCGGTATTTTTGCATTAATAATAGTCGACCTGATAAGAGGAATCATCCTCGTTACCGTCACCGTTGTCATCGCTTCCGCCGGTATTATCAGTACCATCGTCACCGCTGTTACCGTTGTCATCAGTATTGTTACTGTCACCACTGTTGTCGGTATCTCCATTATCAGAGTTTTCGCTGTTATCAGTGTCAGTGGTGTTATCAGTCTGATCAGAGGAATCTGTATCATAATTATAGTCATAATCATCACTGTCATAGAAATGCTGGTCACAGTATTCAGTAGGCATGGTACCTACGTCAAAGTATTCAGTGATCACCGGACAGCCGGCTCTTGGAAGAAGTCCGGTTTCCTCGCAGACACTTAACTTTTCTACACTTGCAGGCTTCTCGAATTCTTTGGAAGGAAGTCCCTCATGGATACGAGTCATAACCTTTTTCCATAAAGCTTTGTGGAAGTTACGCGCATAATCAGGTAATTTCTCATTGTTGTCATAACCGGACCATACTGCGCATGTATAATATGGTGTATAACCCACAAACCACAAGTCGTTATAGGCTTCGGTTGTACCTGTTTTTCCGGCAACAGGCATATTGTCAAGCTGGCAGGCTGTACCTGTACCCTGTTTTACAACATCCTCCATTGCACTGGTGAGAAGAAAAGCAGTACTTTCTTTGATTACGGAACGTTCGGCAGCAGTATTCTCGATCAGGACGTTTCCGTTGTGATCCAGAATTTTTGTGTAATAAATTGGCTTGATATAATTTCCGTTATTTGCGATGGCTGCATAGGATGCACACAGTTCAACATTTGTGACACCGCGGGTGATGCCGCCAAGCGCAGTGGCAAGGTTTGCATCGCTCCATACATTACCATTGGCATCTTTGTCAGCCTCTGTTCCATGAGCAAGGGTTGTAAAACCAAAGTTGTCCAGATATTTCAATCCAAGCTCAGGAGTTACTTTTTCCAGACACTTGACGGCTACAACGTTAATGGAATTCTGGATCGCAGTACGGATCGTGGTTGTTCCGTTGTAAGAACGGGTTGCGTTGTTTACAGGGGAACCATCCGGATATTCATAAGGTTCGTCTTCAAATGTTGTTGCAAGAGTCATGCCTTTTTCATTTAAAGCAGGTGCATAAGTGGACACGATCTTAAAGGTAGAACCAGGCTGTCTGGTAGTGTCCGTTGCCCGGTTCAGTGTAAGACTTGCCGTTTTCTCTCCACGACCACCGATCAGAGCTTTTACATAGCCGGTATGCTGGTCGATCACACTCATGGAAGACTGTGGCTGAGGTGCGAAATTGACACGCTCTGCAAGAACTTTACTTCCGTTGGCGAGTATGCTTGCCTTATATTTGTCTACATAAGTCTGTCCATCTTCCGGGGAATCGAACAGAAGATCGAAATCGGGATCCTCATTCTGAAAATAAAGCTGCAACATTTCCTTACTGTAGTTTACCTGATTTCCATCAGGATCGGTAACCGTCAGGGCATAGTCAAGTTCATACTGGACAGTGTCCGGATAATTGGAAGGATCTGCATATTCCTCATCCAGGATATTCTGGATCTTGGAATCCTGTGTTGTATATACTTTAAGTCCGCCGCTGTAGAGAAGATTGGTTGCCTGTTTTTTGGTGTAACCTTTGATATTCATCAGGTCGTTGATGATCTGATCTGTCAGTTCATCTTCAAAATATGTGTAAACAGTATTCTCAGTGCTGGAGTTCTTTTCCTGAGCGGCCTGGATACGGGAATAAACATCATCTGCAAGAGCTTCATCATACTGATCCTGAGTAATATAGTTCTGATCCAGCATATGCTGGAGAACTTCCTTGCGTCTCTTCCTGTTGCTGTCAGGATTGATGATCGGGTTAAATTTCGTCGGGTTCTGTGTGATACCTGCCAGAGTTGCACATTCAGAAAGATTCAGATCCCATACATCCTTGTCAAAATACTGTCGTGCGGCAGCCTGTACACCGTAGGAACCGGCACCCAGGTTAATTGTGTTCAGGTAATTCTCAAGAATGGTGTCTTTATCAGTTTTTTTCTCAACCTGGACAGCAAGGTACTGTTCCTGGATCTTACGTTCCAGCTTTTCTTCAAAAGTGTTTTCATTTACAAAGTCAGGGAAGACATTGTTCTTGATCAGCTGCTGGGTAATGGTACTGGCTCCTTCAGAGAAGTTGCCACCATGAGTGATACCAACAACAAAAGCACGGATAATACCTTGAATATCAATACCGTTATGCTTGTAAAAACGGGAGTCTTCGATTGCGACGAATGCATGCTGCAGATCCTTCGGGATCTGATCAATCGTCTTATATACACGGTTGGCACCTGCACCGGTGAATTCGGCTATTGTTGTCGTGCCGTCATCTGCAAGTGCGGTGGACGTATAACCCTGTGGTTTGATGCTGTCAGCTGTAATCTCAGGTGCATTATCAATCACATGCTTGATGATAAAGCCACCTCCGATCGCTGCGAGGATACAGCAGACAAAGATACATAATAGAAAACCTTTAAAAAGGCGAACGCCCAGTTTCTTTTTGTGCATATTCTTTTTCGATGTTATGCGTTTTTGTTTTTTAGAAGCTTTTCGCTTTCCATAATTCATGAATGCTTCCTCCTTCATATTGCAATATTATATCAAACTTGATAATCTAAATAAAGGAAAAATTGAAAACTTCAATGTTCCATTTTACAAAATTAAGAAAAATTTCGGAAATATAGGGAAATTGTAACATTTTTGTAATTTTCTTGCATCTGAAGAAATAGATTTGTATACTGGGAATAGTGAAAATATAAGGAAAATGAAGGGAAAAACGCAGACATGCAGGAAGAATACAAAACAGTATACCGGGGAGGAGAAGGGGAAATTGTTGAAAAGAAATCCCGTTTTATCGCAACGGTAAGACCGGTACACTCAGAAGAAGAAGTACTGGCATTTATAGAAGAAGTGAAGAAAAAATACTGGGACGCAAGACATAACTGTTTTGCTTATGTGATCGGTGTAACAAATCCAACTCTGAGATGTAGTGATGACGGGGAGCCTGCAGGTACAGCAGGAAAACCGATGCTGGATGTGCTTACAGGGGAAGGTCTTCACGATACGGCGGTTGTTGTGACCAGGTATTTTGGCGGGACGCTTCTGGGAACAGGTGGTCTGGTGCGGGCTTATCAGGGAGCAGTAAAGGAAGGTCTTCAGGCAAGTACTGTGATCACAAAGCGCCTGGGTTACCGGTATGAGATTGGAACGGATTATACCGGACTTGGGAAGATCCAGTATATCCTCGGACAACGGCAGATCAGTGTGCAGGATACACAGTATACGGATAAAGTGCTGATGAAAGTGATTCTGCCTTATGATCAGGAGCAATGTGTGGTTTCCGAGATTACAGAGGGAACAAATGGACAGGCTGTGATCGAAAAAGGAGACAGCTGCTATTTTGCGGAGGATGGAAAAGAAATCCTGGTTTTTGAGGAATAGAACAGGAAAAAGAACCCCTATACAGAACGGAGAATCCGTTCTGTATAGGGGTTTTAATGTCTTAGTATACAGGAGGAACTGCAGACAGCAGGTTCTCTGTATGAGCTTATTGGTTTACTGGAATTCCGGTTCGATCAGACCGTAGGTTCCATTCTTTCTCTTATATACGACATTGACTTCGTCTGTCTCAGCATTGCTGAATACGTAGAAGTTATGTCCGAGAAGTTCCATCTGAATGCAGGCATCCTCCGGGAACATTGGTTTGATGCCGAAACGTTTGGTACGGACGATCTCAATCTCGTCTGACTCTGCTGCCGAAGTATCGGATTCAATAAATTCCTGACGGAAATCATGTCCGCCCTGCTGTTTTGCAATCAGTTTGGTTTTATACTTTCTGAGCTGACGCTCGATAATTTCTTCTACGAGATCAATGGATACATACATATCGCTGCTTTCCTGCTCGGAACGGATAATGTTTCCTTTTACAGGGATCGTAACTTCGATTTTCTGACGTTCTTTTTCTACACTGAGTGTAACGATAATGTCAGTTTCAGGAGTAAAATACTTTTCCAGTTTTCCTAATTTCTGTTCTACAGCCTGTCTGAGACCAGGTGTGATGTCAATGTTTCTTCCGCTAATGATAAAATTCATACAGCTCAACTCCTTTTTTCTCATATTTCTCATAGTATGTACGGAGATAAGTGCATCTATAAGAGCTTGACCGGCAGGATGTACAGATAGTTTTTATATCCTTCCGGCTATAGCTACATTATACTCTATCATAGGGGAGAGATGCAATGGTAAATGCAAAAAAATTATTAAAATTCTGTAAAGAAAACTGAATTATCAGAAAATTCTGTCAATGTATGGAGCGGATTACTTCGATACGACTGATCTTGCCGTTATGCATTTTGGCAACGCGCAGACCAAAATTATCGAAGAATGTACTTGCACCAACACCAATTTCTGTTTTTTCCTGTTCAAATCTTTTAGTGATCACGTCATATAAGGTTTGTTCATCTTCATATGGAATATGGACGTGCAGGATGCTGTTTACAATTCGTGCTTTTGTAGTAGCACGGAAAATAATTTTCTCAGATTCATCAAATTCAATAAAAAGGAACTTTCTGGTTGCAAATAAAAGTGCGATGGAGATCACACCGATCAGGCTGGATACCGGATTGTTATGTGCCATGATCACCTGTCTGGCGATGGCAAATAACAGCACCTCAAACACAGTGGAAGGCTTGTGCTGATAAAGCATACGGATCAGCTCGACACCAATGATCAGATTGAAACAGGTTTCTACCAGGTCTTCGTAATTTGGATAAATATTCAGATCCGGAACATTTGGCATGGACAGGATCAGCTGGACAAGCAGAATGATGATTCCGGCAGCCAGAACGAATGAAATGATAAATTCCAGAAGTACGGTCAGCTTATGGAGTGCTGCGTTTAAGTATTTTTTCATAAAAAATCCCCCTTGTTCGTTGTATACAAAGATTGTAACGGATACAAGGGGGAAGTGTAAAGAAAAATCTATAGTTTTTTACTGGAAATTGCTTCTCTTACGGAGTTTCGGATCCAGAATCTTTTTACGGATACGCAGGCTCTTCGGTGTGACTTCCAGAAGTTCATCGGTATCGATGAAATCAAGTGCTTCTTCCAGACTGAGGATTCTCGGCGGAGTAAGCTTTAAGGCTTCATCAGCACTTGAAGAACGGGTATTGGTAAGGTGTTTGGTCTTACATACATTCAGTTCGATATCATCTGTCTTCGCATTCTGACCGATTACCATACCGGAGTAAACCTTTTCACCAGGTCCGATGAAGAGTGTTCCACGATCCTGTGCGTTGAACAGACCGTAAGCTACAGCTTCACCTGTCTCGAATGCGATCAGGGATCCCTGGCTTCTGTACTGGATATCTCCTTTATACGGAGCGTAGCAGTCAAAGGCTGTGTTCATGATACCGTTACCTTTTGTATCGGTCAGGAATTCTCCACGATAACCGATCAGACCTCTTGACGGGATGGAGAATTCAAGACGGGTGTATCCGCCATTAGACATTCCCATGTTGCGGAGTTCGCCTTTTCTCTGGCTTAATTTATCAATAACTATACCTGTAAATTCATCCGGTACATCAATGTATACGGTTTCCATTGGCTCGAGCTGCTTGCCGTTTTCGTCTTTTTTGTAAAGAACTTCGGCTTTGCTGACTGCGAATTCATAACCTTCACGACGCATGTTTTCAACGAGGACGGAAAGATGAAGCTCTCCACGTCCGGATACCTTGAAGCTGTCTGTGTTGTCTGTCTCTTCAACACGAAGGCTGACGTCTGTATTCAGTTCACGGAACAGACGGTCACGGAGGTGACGGGAAGTGACGAATTTACCCTCCTGTCCTGCAAACGGACTGTCGTTGACAACGAACTGCATTGCGATCGTAGGCTCGGAAATCTTCTGGAATTCGATCGGAACCGGATTGTCCGGCGAACAGATCGTATCACCGATGGAAATATCTGCAATACCGGAGATTGCAACGATAGAACCGATGCCTGCTTCTTTTACTTCTACTTTATTCAGACCGTCAAATTCATATAATTTGCTGATCTTTACTTTTTTCTGTTTGTCCGGATCATGATGGTTTACAACAACTACATCCTGGTTGACAGAAATCGTTCCGTTATCGACTTTTCCAACACCGATACGGCCAACGTATTCATTGTAATCGATGGGGCTGATCAGCATCTGTGTACCTGC
>ENA-ORNR01002651-ORNR01002651.1-human-gut-metagenome-genome-assembly--contig:-NODE-2651-length-14303-cov-27.048358_pt1 | contig 14303 bp, 13 predicted proteins | sample MGYA00242114_ERZ509020 | MGnify/ENA primary metagenome ERZ509020 (study PRJEB26280, sample SAMEA2338758) | human gut metagenome | biome: human gut; feature: human-associated habitat; material: faeces...
AGATAACGCAGGTCAGTATTACATTACAGAAGTGTAGTAAATGCGTGTTTCCTTGTAGGAGGTGTCGATTTGAAAAGACAGAATGTTAATAGAAAAAATAATATGATGGAAACAAGAATCAATGGAAGTAACGAATTTGCAAAGGAAACAGCAAGTAATCTTCTTAAAGAATATCCAGATATTGATTTTTACGATTTGATGTTTCAATTTGAAATGCAATTCAGACATGAATACTTTAGGACTATGTTAAAAGAAACATCAGACTAAATTTACGTTCAAAGGAAAGGAGAAATATATGACAGTTATAGAATTTTGTTTAAAGAAAACACAAGTTGGAGAATTGTGTGTATTCAGAGGCGATGGGTGGATTATTGGTTCAACATGGATTGACCATGAGGATTTATTTACAATACATAACAAAATCATGAATAAAGAAGTAAAGTCTGATGAATGGGGCACATTAACAATTACAACAGAACATGGAGATAAAATTGATGTGCCATGTCATTATATAGATTTTTAATAAAAATAAGAATGATAAAAGAAAAGAGTGCTCGTTTTATAGAAAGGAGATTATATGACAAGAGATATATCAAGTGAAGCAAAACCATGTCCGATGTGTGGCTCAAAAAGGATTTATATAGAAGAACCAAATTATGATTTGATGTTTTCTGTAAAGATACAATGTGCTGATTGCGGGTTAAGTGGATATAAGAATTTTACTAATAAAGCTAAGAATCCAATAGAAAAAACTATTGATTATTGGAATACGAGAGCTTATGAAAAGTAAACAATGAGTGTTTCATTAGAAGAAAGGATAGATAAAATTATGTATAAATGGATGTATAACAGAATTGTAACGGAACATAGTAAAAAGTCGAAAGAAGAACTTGTACAGGAAATTATGTCGTTAGAAGAAATTGAGTGTTCTGATAGATGCTTTGCAAATGAATGTCAGGCAGGAACAACTATTTATAATATCAATGAGTTATTTTCGGAACTGAAAGAACTGAAATATGAATTATTTTCAGCGCTAAAAGAGCAAAATCAAGAAGCGACATACAAAAAAGTCACTAAAGTTTACGAGTTAATGGATACGGCAGAAAGTAATTGGAACTACGTTAAAAATGGAATTGCTGAAATTAACGATGATTCAAGATACAGTAAGGCGTTAAAAGATTTTAAAAACAGAGTAATAAAGGCATCTGATGATAATGATAGTATTTGAAATTCGCATTTCTTTAAGAAGATTGGAGGAAAATATTATGAGCATGAGAAGTAGTTTTGTTTATGGATATGGATTTAATAGTGATTGCGATGAGGAAAAGTTAATAGATTTTATCAAAGAACACAAAGAAGCTTTTTGCAAATCAGACAGAGAAAAAGAGTTATATAAAGAAATGCTCCATTATACAGAAAATGAGTATGATTTAGAAGATTTCTTTGAAGATTATAGCTGTGATAATACTGGAATGGAAGGTATAGGAGCAGTAATTGCTAACATTATGTCAAGAGAAACTGGAATTAGATTCGCATATTGTCAACCTGATGGAGATTGTGACACACTTGCATCTATTGTATTTGATGAAAAATACCCTTGGTCATTTAATGAAACTGAAAAGGAATTAACAGAAGAGAAACTATCAAATATTTGCAAAAAGTATATGGATGAACTTGGGATAATGGATAATCCAGATTATTTAGACTTAGAGTATTACGGCTAATAAACAGTTTGAAACTAAGATTGGAGTGAAGAAAAATGATTAAAGTCCTGAATTGTTGTATTGATAGTGCTGATTGGGTAAAAAGCATTACAGGGTATAGACCAAATAATGATGTAATTACACTAAAAGAGTTAGATGAAATTGCACATGACCCTCAAAAAAATGGAGGACCTGATGGACTACCCAATCACTGGGATTATCCATTAGGCGAAATACCAGATTTAATGTGTGATGACTATGATGGCACAACGTTTGTAGTCGTAAGGTTTAAATCTAAAATTGGGTACGAATATAGAATATGTGAAATATAAGGAGAGAAAATATGGACGAAAATATTTTAAGAAATGAAAACTAAAATGCAATTTGTAAAATAATATTTTCATTAAAAAATGCCTGTGAATACAGGCATTTTTTTATTATCTTTATTTTTAAAGACCACTTAACATACTATTATTGAATATTTTATTAGAACAGGAGAACAGAATGAGTGAGCTTTTAGAAAAATTAGGTAATTACAAAATAATAGAACTAGAGGAAATAATCCCATGCAGCGTTACTCAATTTTACGATATTGTCGGAAAAGAAATAGACCCCAAAAATTTTGATTGCAGATTTTTTAATCCTGAATGTGCTTTAATTTCTCTTGAAATTAAGACAAAATTCGAAGAATATTATAAAAACAGAGGTTTATCAATAAATGAAATATCTAACAAATTGTCTACACTTGGACCTAGAGTGTGTAACGAATTGCAAAATTACGAAGTAGCATATAATTGTAATTTCATATCAAAATATAAAATTTAAGAAGAGGTTTTTTATGGAAATTAACATATCAATTCCAGTAGATATTGGAGATTCAGTTTATTACATAGACTTTAATGATAAAATCATTTACCCAATGACTGTTTTTCAGATAAGAAAGTCAAAAAATATTGGAGATTTTGTTTTAGATTTGGTTGTTTGCGGAGATACCTGGGACCAAAAAGTTACAACTGCTGTTATGTTGAACGATTTGAATAAAACTTGGTTTCTTAATATTGGAGAAGCAGAAAAGAAACTACAACAAAAAGCCAATGAAATGGATTTGTTCAAAAAAATGTTAAATGTAACAAGCGTATTAAAAGAAAGCCATACGTTTAAAGTGAAAAATATAACTGGAAATTTTGTTCCGGCAACATTATTGAATTTAGATTTTATGTGTCTTAAAGGTATTTTTCATTTTAAAGATGATACAGATATGGAATATTATTTTGACCCCAATGACCTTAATAAAAAATTCATAATTGATGAATAATTTTTATAATTAGTTTTTCTTGTAGCGGTTGAATTATATTTTTATTTATTACTACTATTTAACATACTATTACTGAAAATTAATTATAAAAAAAGGAGGCGATTTTATGGGAATATTTGTTTCTCATAGAATCTTAGGTAAAGGAGAAATCCTTTGCAAATCAAATCTTTCAGTAGAAGGATTTGATTATAAAGTCAGATTCGAATCTGGCTTAACAGCATGGTGTTCTAAAGAAGAACTCCATGTAGAAAGGACAGCATAAGCTGTCTTTTTTTTTGATTCATCTATTAAATTTTGATTCATAGCACTATAGCTTTGGGAATTGGCTAATTAAATTATAAGTAATGTATATTTGACATACTATCATTATAATATTTATCAAAATGTCTAAAACAAATATATTCTTTGGACATTTTTTTTTGTTTTGGAAAGGAGTTAAAAAATGAAAGTTATAAAAAGAAATGGAAATGAAGTCGAATTTTCAAAGAAAAATATTATCACTGCGATTACAAAAGCTAATGCTGAAGTGATAAAGAAAGAACAATTAGAGAATTATCAAATTGAAAGTATTGCGTCTGAAATTGAATACTATGCCAAATCTATTAAACGAGCTTTGCAAATTGAAGAAATTCAGGATAAAGTTGAAGAATTAATTAACCAAAAAGGAAAATTTAGATTGGCTAAAACATATACACTTTATCGCCAAAAAAGAGATATGGCTAGGCGAGCAAACACAACAGATGATACTATACTATCTTTGATTGATTTAAGTAATGAAGAAATCAAGCAGGAAAATAGCAATAAAAATCCTACTATCGTTTCAGTACAAAGAGATTATATGGCAGGTGAAGTAAGTAGGGATTTAACAAGACGAATCCTGCTGCCAAAAGAAATTGTAGATGCTCATAATGAAGGCATTATACATTTTCATGACAGTGATTATTATGCCCAAAAGATGCATAATTGTGACCTCATTAATCTTGAAGATATGCTTCAGAATGGAACAGTAATATCAGGTGTTAAAATTGATAAGCCGAAGTCATTTGCAACTGCAGCAACCGTAACGACTCAGATTATTGCTCAGGTGGCAAGTTCTCAATATGGAGGACAAAGTTTTTCATTAGCACACTTAGCCCCATTTGTAGATATATCTAGAAAGAAGATTAGAAAAGAAGTAACAAAAGAATTATATGATAATGGATTAATTGATGAATACAATGAGAATTATCCAGAAGTCGCAAATATAACAGATAGGCGATTAAAGAAAGAGATTGAAAATGGTGTTCAAACAATTCAATATCAATTAGTTACACTAATGACAACAAATGGGCAAGCACCATTCGTTACTGCCTTTATGTGTTTGGGTGAAGCCAAAAATGAACAGGAAGAAAAAGATTTAGCATTAATTATTGAAATTATGTTGAAACAAAGAATTCTTGGTGTCAAAAATGAAAAAGGTGTATATATTGCTCCGGCATTTCCGAAATTAATATATGTCGTAGACGAATATAATATTCATGAAAATAGTAAATATTGGTACTTAACAAGATTAGCTGCAGAATGTACGGCTAAAAGAATGGTTCCAGATATTATTTCGGCAAAAAAAATGAGAGAACTTAAAGAAGGAAATGTTTTTCCAGCAATGGGATGCAGGAGTTCTCTTTCTCCTTGGAAAGATGAAAATGGAAATTACAAATTCTATGGACGTTTTAATATGGGAGTTGTAACTATTAATTTAGTTGATGTCGCTTGTTCCTCAGAAAAAGATATTTCTAAATTCTGGAAAATATTTGATGAGCGTTTAAATTTATGTAAAAAAGCATTACTGTGCAGATATGAACGACTTAAAGGAACAGTTTCAGATGTTGCTCCTATCCTTTGGCAGTATGGAGCCCTTTCAAGATTAAAAAAGGGAGAAACTATTGATAAATTATTGGAAAATGGTTATGCAACAATAAGCCTTGGTTATGCTGGGTTATATGAGTGTACAAAATATATGACTGGAAAATCGCATACAAATCCTGAAGCTACTCCATTTGCATTAGAAGTCATGAAACATATGAATGAAAAATGTGAGGAATGGAAAAAAGAAACAGGTTTAGGCTTTGGTATCTATGGAACCCCGCTTGAAAGTACGACATATAAATTTGCCAGATGTCTACAAAAAAGATTTGGCATAATTGAAGGAGTTACAGATAAGAACTATATTACAAATTCATATCACGTTCACGTTACCGAAAAAATAGATGCCTTTTCAAAACTGAAATTTGAAAGTCAGTTTCAGGAATTAAGCACAGGTGGAGCTATTAGCTATATCGAAGTCCCTAAATTAGACAATAATATTGAGGCCGTTTTAGCAGTTTATCAGTTTATATACGATAATATTATGTATGCCGAGCTTAATACTAAAATAGATTATTGCCAGTGTTGTGGATATACTGGTGAAATTCAAATACAGGATGTTGATGGCAAATTGATTTGGGTTTGTCCAAACTGTGGAAACAAAGACCAGTCAAAAATGAATGTGGCTCGTAGAACTTGCGGATATATAGGAACTCAATTTTGGAACCAGGGACGTACCGCTGAAATAAGAGATAGAGTTTTACATTTATAATCTATATTTCATCTTTTTTGAGCATATCATAATTGATATGCTCTTTTTTTGACCTCAATTTAACATACTATACTTAGACTGGATTTTAAGTCTTATTAAAATTTACAACAAAATACATTTTAGAGAGTAATGAAAATATGAAAATAAAAACTATTAAGAATAAAGACACTTTATGTTTTTTAGTCGTTGGAATAATAACAATTATTGCAATTTGTTTGCGAATTATTAATAAGTCTGATTTCATACAATCAGATACCGCATGGCATATTAAAAACGGGGAATTTATTATTAAAAATGGTATTTTCCCTAGATTTGATGTTTTTTCAATACATGATAATCTTAAATTTATTAGCCACGAATGGTTGTCAGATGTAACGATGTATTTTCTTCAAAAAGAGAAATCATTGATGTTACTTGAAATAATTACATCGTTAATTTTTATATCCGGATATATAATAGCGGGCATTAATAGTAATAATGTTATTTTGTCAGCCTTAATATTTTTGATTTTTACATTGTCAAATTTATATAAGCAGGCAATGGCGATTCCTGATACATTTGCTGTCGTAATACTTTTGATAATGATTATTAATCAAATCAAATCTAAAAAGGCACACACGAAAATAATCAGACATTTAATATTAACAATTCTTTTGTCAAACTGCCACGGAGGTTTTTTAACTGTCAGTATTATTCAGACAGCATTAATTTCTCTTGCTGAGATATTTAATAACAAAAAAAGCATTAATAGTAAAATAATAATTACTGAAATTATTATGATAGCTGGCAGCGCAATAGCAGGATGTATTAATCCTTATGGTCCTGGTATATACAAATATATAATAATGGTAGATAACGAAATTGCCCCATATATGTCAGACTGGATTTCATTTTATTTTGACAATGTATTTCAGATTGCTTTTTTCTTCGCATTAATAATTCTTACAGTTGTAGGTTTTGTAAAAAAGAAAAATAAAGACTGGAGAGAAGCTGCTATTTTCGTTTTTTACACGTTAATGTTATTTAGATACAGAAGGTGTATTAATCAATGGATAATGGTAGCGATGTTAATCGTTCCTTCTTATATTAGTTTTAAAAATGTCATATTTAAGAAAATAATTACTTATATCACAGCTTGTTTTGGAATTGTGATTTCCGTTATGGAGATGGCTTATGTAAAATTCGATAATGTTTCCATGACAGGTTACATTAGACAAAATTATTTTACTGAAGATGCCATGAATATTATTAAAGGTCACAATATATTTAATACGCTAGAATGCAGTGGCTTTTTAATATACGCTGATGTCCCTGTGTATATAGATGGAAGAATTGACCCATATAGCCAGAAATACAACAACGAAAAAGATATATTAAATGAATATATTTCAGCTTTGTATATTCCAGAAACAATGGACTATGTTCTTAATCAATATAATATAGATACCCTGATTCTTAATAATAATACACCATCTGCACAAATATTTAAGTACCAGTCAAAATGGACAACATTATATTCAAATGAAAATATTATTATCCTCAGAAAGGGGGGAAGCAAAAGAGCGTGATAGATAAAGGTTCTTAAAGGCAAAACAAAAACACATAAATATGTAAAAAAGAAAGGAAAACTTTATGAAAAAAATATTTTTTAAAAAAGCAATTTGTTTTATTTTAGCAGTATTACTTATAATTCCTTCCATTCCTGCAAGGAAAACAAAAGCAACTGTAAAAGAAGATACGGCTAATGTAATAGGCAAAAGCTTTGTCGTTGACAATAAAACTTACACTTTAACCTCTGTGTACGATGAAGATAATAATAAGTCATATCTTACAGGAGCTTATCCGTATCTTGCGGGCCTTACTGCCGGTGTAAAAGTTAGGGAAATTGATGGATTTATGTCTGTTGATGGAAAAATAACAGATATGGATATTGTCCTGTTAACTGGCAATTCCAACAAAAAATACGATTATGCTGCTTTGTTCTTCATTGTCGATGGAGCAACCGCAACTTTAGATTTAAGTTCCGGATATAAATTTAATTATGTCAGCTTAAATTTAAAGAAATTTATTGGAAACAACTATGCTATTGACGAAAACAACAAACTGGTAGCATTGGCATATCATGACGAATATAATAACTATTTAACAACAGATAAGAGTCTTGGTTCTGAAAATATTAGACTGGTCCGGGAAGCATATTATGAATATACTGATGGACTTAGCGGAAATTATTATCCGTCTTGTAAAGGTTCGACAGAAGCTTTATTTGAAATAAAGACAGATACCGGATATGAGTACGTAAAATTTAATGAAAGAAACCATTTCAAAAATAATTTTAGTATTGCGAAAGTAAATGATACAGAACATAACAAAACTTCAGTATCGTATTTTGAAAGTGGAGTTATAGGAATAAATTTCAATAGGCTGGCAATCGAGTCACCACTAGGAAATCGTTTAATTAGAGATATACCCGACATTACAAATACATCAGGAGTATATTCTGTTAATTATGGAAACTTAGATATTGAAGTTTCAACAGATACTTCTGACAATACTGTAAACGAAATAAATGTCACATCAACAAATGGAGCTGATGTGCACTATGCAGATGGATATATAGTGTCAGAAGACAGTAAAATATCTATTTTAAATGAATTTGAAACAAACAATGGACGATATACAAATGTATTAGCGGAAGCTACATCAAAAGATATTAGTGAGGGATATTATTACGAAAGTTTTGGAAATATGGTACAGAACTTAAAGCAGGTAACAGGGTCTATGACTTATGATAATATAAACCATCTTGATGTTGAATACGATAATAATGTAAAATATGGTAATGTATTTTATCTTGAAGCTCCTGAAGCGAAATATTGGTTTGATATTGAAAACAACACTATGACTAGATTATCAGCATATTCATCATCTCCGCAAACAACCCATTTCGTATTCATTGATGATGGAACCCTTATGAAGTATTCAGGCGGATATGGTTTTTCATTAACGTATGATAAAACAAGTAAAAAGTTTACTTTGTCAATTCCGACACATAGCGATTTTTATTTTTCTGTAAACGTTAAAGGTGTTTATGACACGAAATATTCATCTTATGAAGATACTGTTATGAATGATTGTGTAACTGCAATCTTAGCCAGGGCGAAAAGCGGTAATCAGGTTGAACAGTATTCAGCTAAAATTTTTAACATGAAAAATTTAGTCATTGCTACAGAAGGAACAGAAGTTGTAAATGATAATTTTGATTCTGTTAAGAAACAGATATACCCAAATCTCATATTGACAGAAAACAATATTTTATACAAAAACAATGTAAAAATAAAAGAAAATGTCAAGGATATAAACTCTTCAGGCTACTATCTTACAGAAGATAATAAGTTATATTCAAAAGATGATACTTTTATTGCTGACAACGTTGATAGTCTGGATGACGTTTATTATAAGACCGGTAAGAAGTATATAACATTAACAGATATGAAAGAATTACGTCTGAATCCCGCCCCTGGTTCTGATAATGTCGATGTTACATTAACGACCAATGCAGATGGCACAGTTGATGCTTCTTTTGTTTTAGAAAATTATACAAATGATGTTTATGAAATTTCAATCAAAGATACTATAATCGAAAATACCTATAAATTTAGACAAAATGGATTATATGAAGCAATATTAGTGAATAAAAACACAGGAGACAGGATAAGTAAATTTGTATATGTAACAACGTGTGATGAAACAAAGCAGCCAATTATCGTTATGCCTCCAACAATCAATGTACGCAATAACGTGTTATCGGTTTTAACAGCAGAAAATGCTAAAGCATATATAAGCGATGACAATATCACATATAACGAATATGCTTCTCCAATAAATATTGGCAATAACGAAAATAAATATATAAAAGTTGATGGAAATAAAAGAATATATAAAGTTACAACAAACGAAGAAGGCTACTCCGTAGAAGAATTAATAAAAAATGAATTTAGTCCTGAAAATCTAAAAGGATTTGGCTATTATTACAATAATAAAGCAATCAACATCAATAATAGTTTTGATACTGCAGAGAAAGCTTATTTTGTAGAAGATGGAAAAATATATGAAGATTATTCATTATTAAGATATTATGTAAATGACAATGGCACTGCTGATTTGCCACAAAACATTTACAGTTTTATGGAAAATACCCTTTCTGATATTATCGAAAATAATAATAACATATATTTCATTGGACAAAATGGCTCTGTTGTAAGATTTAATAACGTCGAAGCAAATGCTGAAGGTCCTTCTTCAAATCTGTCTTTTACCGGATGGAATATATCCACGGTTAAAACACTAAAAAGTATTGATTACAAAAATGGTATTATATATTTTTCAGATAATACAGAAGTTAGTTTTTTGGAAAACGATTCTAACATAACAACGCAGGCTCTCAAATATTATAAATCCGTAGAAGATTATAATAATAACATAGAAAGTACAGATAATATTATATCTTTAAGGAACAGCAGTAATAAATACGTTGCCGCTGCATCAAATGGAAATATATATATATATAATGAAGGTATTAATGCAATGCTTTACTCAGCAACAGCGAAATTCGATGAATTTAATACTGTAAACACTGCTGTATCAACCTCAAAATGGACAAACAAGCCTGTAAACATAGAAGTTGAAATCCCTGAGAACGAGATTGTTAAATGTAAACTGGATAATAATGAAAAGTACATAAGTTTACTGGATGCTTATAGAGATGGCTTATTATATTCAGACTATCCGCTTACAATAACTGAAGATACGATTTTAAAATTTACGACAAAGGGAAATGCTACCGAATACAACGGCAATAAATTCAAGTCTCCTATTGATATAATAAATTCTGATGGAGATGAAATTAGTCCAGAGAATGAAGCGGGAACAGTTACCGATATCTCAAATTACAATGAAACACCTGTTGAAAATTTAGAAAAAACTGAATGGGCATATGTTTTACCGGCAGGTAAATATTCGGTAAAAGTAAATTACCATTCTCGTTTTTACGAAAATAATGATATTTATTTATATAATGACGTAAAAATGAACAATAAGGATTACAGAGCAATAGATGTATTTTTTAATAATAATTCAGCTAAATTAGTTACTCCTGCAAATAGTATTGAACCTCTTTCATATGATGCGGTATCGGATAAGTATGTTGCAGTAATAAACAATAACGGACATTACTCAATAAGGAAATTTAATGAAAATAATGATATTCTTGCTACGCAGAATATTTTAATAAATAACATTGATACAGTGAGCCCGAATGTAAGCATTCAGTTTAACAGTGCAACAAACAAAATAGAAATAACGGCATCAGATACGGTCCCTCAAGGAAATACAAGTGCGGAATCAGGAATTTCAAAGATTTATTACTTGATTGAAACAGAAACATCCGATTATCAGGAATACACAGTTCCAATAGAAAGAAATGTAAAAAAAGACATGACCATAAAAGCATATGCTGTTGATAATGCAGGAAATAAATCATTGATTTCTACAAAAGTAATTGATAAAGATATTGTTCTTAATAAAAAGATTACTTATGAAAATGGTAAAACAACATTAAATATATATGCCGACAATGATAAGAATAATACGGACACGGACTATATATATTCAATAGAAGATGAGATAAAACATACAAAAGACTATACAGATGACAAAAAAGATGTCAACATTAAAGTAGTAAAAGAAGATATAGAAAAAGAAGAAACTGTTGATATTAAAGTTGCATTTACGGATTTTCCGTCACTTGAAAAGCAAAGTAATGATGAATATATTGTAAAAGCAAATATTGACAGCCTTAAAAACTGCAGTTATGAAAAAATGTATATACAGATAGATAATGGAGACATTGAAACAGTTGAAGATTTATCTAAATTATATAAATTTGAAGAGGGAAGGCATACTATTAAAGTATATCAGGAGGCTTTAGTTGATAATACGGATAGCTTAATTTTTTCAGACACAAAAGAATATAACATTGTCGTAGAAAATATTAAAGTGCCAGAGCCCCCAACAGAGGCACCAACTGAAGCACCAACTGAGAAACCAACAGAAACTCCAACAGATGAATCAACAGAAGCTCCAACGGATGAGCCAACTGAAAAGCCAACAGAAATTCCAACCGATGAACCAACGGATGAACCTGATTCTACAGAATATATAACTCCTTCAATTTCGGATGATGTTCCAACGGGAGAACGTAATCTGGTTGTATTAAAAACTATAAGTTTTATAACTGGAATATTGTTGATGATAACAGTTTTCGTCCCAATGAAAAATAAAAAAATAGAGAAATTAAATTAATAAAAAATTGCCCTCTGGAATTTTCCAGGGGGCATTTTTATAATTTACCTAAAATAGCCCGGTTTATTGCATATTATTATTTAACATACTATTCCTGAAAGATGTATGACGTTATGGAGTTTATTCATAGCGTTTTTTTATTTAGGTTTAAAAGTCCTGGTTTCAACCAGGCAAGGAGGAAAAAATGAAGATTTTATTAAATGAGAAGCAGTTTCAGACCAAAACTGAAGCTGTTGATTTTTTGTCGGAAAATTACAATACGACAAGAAAAATAGTTCTGGAGAGATGGAATGATTTGAAAATTGTCAATGGAAATATAATCGCTAGTGAAAGCGATTTTTGTGTTCCAAAGACAAACAAAAAGACCTTTTATTATAGGGGCAATATCTATAAGACAGCAAAAGAAGTCTATGATATTGCCAATGTACCTAAAAACAAAAGGTATGGACGGATTTATCAAAAAGAACTCATGAAATCGTGTGAGATAATAAATATGGAAGAGATTATAGAATCTCATAAATCTCATACAAATTATGAGTTTGAGGAGTTCGTAAAGGATTGTGAGGAATGGTATAAAACTCATGATTCTGACCCCTCAATAAACTCTGAGTCTCTTTTTGAAAGAAGACTCTGTTATAAAATTGGGAGCGTAAGGAGAGGATATAATAATTTCCTAAATCCCAATTATGCCGTGGGAACCTCAAAACTAAATGAGGATGAAATCACAGCTTTGAACCAAATTGGATTTCATTGGAACGGACATCCGGTAAGAAATTCAATGGTTCAACAGAGCCTATTGTTTTACCTGTGTCAAGTGTTTCCAACGACTGAACACAGGAATAGAACGGTTCTTAAACGTACTAAAAATCTTGCGGGACAAGTTGTGGATATATATGTGCCTGAAGTCAACTTAGTTGTTGAATTCCATGATACATACCACCATACAAGTCCAAGGAATCAGCACGGGGATTCCTGTAAAGCATATAACTTAACAAAAAAAGGAATTGATTTCATTCGAATTGTGGGAAAAAATGTACCTTCAATTAGCAATGAAATCTATGAGTATCAGGAAAATATATCAAAACATTTTAATGAAATTAATACAGATTTTGATACATTTTCACCTGAAACCCTTGAGGACACATTAAAAAAAGTATTTAAGGTTATATGCCTTAAATACAATAAAAAATGCCCTGACATTAAAATCATTAGAGATTGGAGAAATATAGAAAATCTTATCTCTGATGTGAAACGAAAATAACGCTAAAAAAGTTGCAGCTTATTGCTGCAACTTTTTTATTTCAGAACCTATTTTACATACTATTAATGAAATTTTTATTATATATGGAGGGTTCAAAATGGACAAAAGTATTACAAAAATGAATGAACGGGAATTTCAGGAATGGTTTATGTCTGCCCCAGAAACCAATTTTAAAAAGTTATATACAAAAAAATATATCAATCAAATTAATTGGGACTACGTTCCACTGAAAACAATTCAGAAATACAAAGATTTAGTGAACTGGAATATTGTTTCAAGATACCAGCAATTATCAAAGCCTTTTATTGAAAGGCATAAGAGTTTAGTTAACTGGTCTCAGATTTCAGGGTTTCAGCAGCTATCTGAGACCTTTATTGAAAGGTATAAGGACTTAGTTAACTGGAATATTGTTTCAAGATACCAGTCATTATCAGAAGCCTTTATTGAAAAATATAAAGATTTAGTTAATTGGTATTATATTTCAGAATCCCAGTCATTATCTGAAACTTTTATTGAAAAGTATAAAGATTTAGTTAATTGGTATAATATTTCGATTGGCCAAAAACTATCCGAAGCTTTTATAGAGGGACATAAGGACTTCGTTAATTGGAATTGTATTTCGAGATGTCAGTCTTTATCTGAGTCTTTTATTGAAAAGCATAAGGATTTAGTTGATTGGGATTATATTTCAATGTATCAACATTTATCAGAATCTTTTATTGAAAAACATAAGGATTTCGTTAATTGGAATTATGTTTCAAAGTATCAGCATTTATCAGAATCTTTTATCGAAAAGTATAAGAAATTAGTTGATTGGGATTATGTTTCAATAAACCAGCAATTATCTGAACCTTTTATAGAGGGACATAAACATTTAGTTAACTGGGATAACATTTCAAAATGTCAGCAACTATCTGATGCATTTGTCGAAACTCACAAAACTGAATTAAATATAGCTTTCGTTGACGATAACTGGCTTAATAAAGATACTGAGTTTAAGAAAAAAGCAGTTATAAATACAGGGTTGTACGAATGTCATGAAGATTA
>ENA-ORNR01002664-ORNR01002664.1-human-gut-metagenome-genome-assembly--contig:-NODE-2664-length-14254-cov-10.917318_pt1 | contig 14254 bp, 13 predicted proteins | sample MGYA00242114_ERZ509020 | MGnify/ENA primary metagenome ERZ509020 (study PRJEB26280, sample SAMEA2338758) | human gut metagenome | biome: human gut; feature: human-associated habitat; material: faeces...
CCGAAACAACCGACACGAATACCGTCGTTTTCTCTTTTCGCCCGTGTATAATCCTCTCTAATAATGACCTGCGGACTTTCGCTGCCCCGAACGATTCGACACGGAAAGCGAGGGCGGCTATCGTTTCGAGGTTGTAAACCTCCGCGCTGTATCTGTCCGATATGCGGATAATGCGCTTTATGTCATATATACTCAAAACTCCGCTTTTGCAGAGTGTCTTTATCCCTGCCCGAACCGTCGGGGCGATAACCCCGAACAGTTCGCAGATTTCCCACTCGGTCATGGCGGTTGCACCTATATCGCTCGGCAGGGAGATATTGCCCTGCCCGTCCATCGTGATAATGTTCCTTTCTTCTTTCATCGGTATTCTGCTTTTAATTAGATGGCTCGGCAGATATTCTTCTCCATATCCTCCAACTTGTGCGACAAGGTTTCCATGTCCTGGCTTATCTTCTGGGCGGTGATTTTGGCGTATATCTGCGTGGTTTTGATGTTAGTGTGACCGAGAAGCCTGCTGACGGTTTCAATGGGTACACCGTTGGATAAAAGCACGGTCGTGGCGTTCGTGTGTCTTGCAACATGGTAGGTCAAGCGCACCTTGAAGCCGCATTGTCTGCCTATATCTTTGAGTATCTTGTTGCAACTGCCGTTACTCGGAACGGGGAAAACATGACCGTCCCGAGCCAGTCCCTTGTACTTTTCGATGATACGCTTGGGAACGTCCAAAAGGCGGATGTTCGATTCGGTGTTGGTCTTCTTTCTTCGGGTGATTATCCAAAGATTGCCGTCGAAGAATGTTTGCAGGCGGTCGGTGGTGAGGTTCTTCACGTCCGAATACGCCAAACCCGTGAATACCGAAAAGACGAACAAGTCCCGTACAAGCTCGTGGGTGGCGTTCTTCATGGGTGCGTTCATGAGCGTCTGTATCTCCGTTTGGGTGAGGTAGCCCCTATCCACGCTTTCGGGAGAGTTAATATATCCGGCAAAGGGGTTGAACGGCAAACGCCCGTCGTTCCTCGCTATCGAAACGATGTGTTTCAACACAATCATGTAGCCCCACACGGTATTGGTGCGGCATTTCTTCTCCGTGCGCAGAAAATACTCGAAGTCGTTGATGAACGTGAGGTTGAGTTCCTTTAACGGAATATCCTCACGCTTGTAGGTATGGGGCAAAAACTCCCGAATATGGTTGCAGACCGTCCGATAACGGGTAAATGTCCCTTGTGCCCTGCTGTGCCCGACTTTTTTGGCAAACTCGGCGTTGTGCTGCTCGAACAACTTCAGCAAGGTTTCCTGCTTGACACCGATACCGAGATAGGCATCTTTCAACTTGGCGGCGGTGACATAACCGTCCGTCTGCATCAGCTCTTGATAGCGACGGTTTACCTCCACCCGAATTTTATCTACCGCAAGGTTGATTCTCTGTGCTTCGACGCTCTTGCCCGAAGCACGGCTGTTCTTCACGTCCCACAAGCGTGGGGGAACGTCCATCTTGCAACTGAACTGTTTAATCTCGCCGTCCACCGTGATACGGCACATCAAAGGCAGGTTGCCGTTGGGCTTCTCGCTGCCTTTTTTCACGTAAAATAAGACCTTGAATGTACTACGCATAACTCACTCCTTTTTTGGGTGACAAAATTAGTTATTAGTGAGTTACCGACAGCTATGTAAATCAACGCAAAACGCAGAAACAGAACATTTTAGCAAGAAATCCGCACCCATTACGGGAGTAACGAGGTGGTAACTGAACTTCTGCACCGTTTGGCTTCGAGGTGGTATTTCATTGGCTCTGTCCCATAGAAAAACAAAGCGTAACGAACGATCTATCAGCCAATTCGCTACGCTTCGCTCAAATTTACTTTTTCGCTATGTGTTTATTTTAGGAATTATTCTTTTTGTCGGGTGTATGGTGTGGTGTTCGAATGCAGATAAGAATGCGGAAGAATTGGCTGAAAGACCTACCAAGATAACTGATCCATCAACGGATTTGTATATTAATGAGAAATATGCGATTGTCCAGTTGTTATTTTTTGTTCAAGGTGCATCTGCCGCAAGTGCTTTCGATGATGAAGCTAATCGCATTGTACAATCTACTATTTTTTCATTAAGACTGCCCAAACGTCGAGCTGTAAAATTTATACAAGTTTCTATGGGGCATAATCCGGATCGGGAAATTGACCGAATGATAATGTCTTTGAAAGAAATTCGAGATCGTGACTATTTACGAGGAATATATAAAAAATGTTTGAGGATTGCGGATATTTCCGGAGACTATGATATGAGAATGGTAGTAAACGAAATATTCAGAGAATTGAATATTTCGATTTAGACAGATGAAATTGACCGAAAATGATGATCGAATGTACAACTGATTCAACGTCTGATAGTATGAGACTTACTGATGAAGAAATAGATAAAATAATAAATAGTGAAAAATCAAAATCTTTGCAAGATCCTTATGGATTTTCAGTTGTTAATAAACAAATTGAAAATCTTCCTCGTTTTTCCGTTAGTGCCAAGGATTATGAAAATTTTGCGGATCAGGGCGTTTATCTTAATGCTTATACAAGTAGAGACCAAGCTGAAAAACAAAGAATCGAAAATCAAATTAACAATGTAGAAATGGGTATTGTAGTTGCAATAATATTGTCCGCTTTAGTCGCCTGGATGGGGGCAAGACGAAAGATCGGTTTTGGATGGGCTTTCTTTTTCTCGTTAATGCTTTCTCCAGTCGTCGGATTGATTATCGTTTTGTGTTCGAGGAAGCGGGAGCCGGATTTTGTTGAAATGGATAAATAATTTATCGATATGAAGACTTTAGGATATTTTCTTGTAGTATTAGGAATATTAATTATGATTGGAACTTACCATCTTTTGGGCGGTATTTTCTGGTGTGGAGTGGGGATTTATATTATTTCTCGTAAAAAAAAGTCGGAGGCGCGAAGCAGGGACAAGGAGAAGTGGGTGAATGGAGAAAAGAATGAAGAAGAGCAGTTTGAAGAAGGAGAAAAGATTTGAATTTATGGATAAAATATTGAAAAAGTTATATTTGCCTTTATTGATTTGGTTATTTTTCCCTTGTCATCTCCAATCCCGACCGCAGAAAGCGATGCACGATATTTTGTCTTTCGAGACGGATAGTTCGGTCGAATGTGTTCTTGGAAAGGAAACTGTATCCGACGGGCAGGAGCCGGAAGTCGTTGGCGACGCTGATAACAAGCGTACGTTAAATGAAATTCGTTTCGAAAACTGGATCGAAAAAGATTGGTATGATAACGATTATTTTCGTGCTTTGCGGAATTATCTCGATGCTGTGAGCAGAGGAGAGGTCGAATGTGAGGAGTTGGCGATTTATAATTCTGTTTTGAATGGAAAATTTGTGGTAGCTAGATCCTCGCCGTTCATGGGTGGAGGATTGTTTGTTTCTTTTATCTTTTTGGACAAACCCGATGTAATTTTTTGGGCATGGGTGTATAGTTTCGTAGATGAAAGTTCTGAAACAGTCTGTGGGTATGAAGTGCGGCGAGTGTGGGTAAAAGAAGAGAATGTCGGGATGACGAAGGAAGAAATTCTGTCCATTATCAGAGAGCACCCTGAAAATAAATTATGGTGAGAGTGCAGGGGATTTTTACAGATGGTTGAAAAATGAAATTTCCCCTGTGACAGAAATATCACAGGGGAGATTCCATTACGATGCTAGTTTTATTTCCGTGCCTCTTCGTTGTCCTTCTCCTGGGCGTCGTCACCGTCCCAGTCGAACGGCGGGAAATCGCGTCGTTCACCCAGCGAGAAGCGGGTGTAGGTGATCGGCAGCTTCCGTTCGAGGAACATCTGTTCGTAGGCGGTCTTGACCGAGAGTATTTCGTCCGCGAACCCTGAGCCGTAGATGTCATTGTTGGCCACGTCGCAGGGCAGACCGAACCGTTCGATCACGGCTTGCGTGTAGGCGTAGAGGTGTTGCGAGTCGGTCTTGAGGTTGATTCGTCCGCCGGGAACCAGTATCTGTGCGTACTGGCCCAGGAAGAGGGGTGAGGTGAGCCGTTTCTTGGCCCGGCGCGATTTGAGCTGCGGATCGGGGAAGGTGATCCAGATCTCATCGACCTCTCCTTCGGCGAAGAAGGAGGCGATCATTTCGATGCGGGTACGCAGAAAACCGACGTTGCGCATTTGCCGTTCCGTGGCGGTTTTGGCTCCGCGCCACATGCGGGCGCCCTTGATGTCGATACCGATGAAGTTGCGGCCGGGGTCGCGCTCCGCGAGTGCGACGGTGTATTCGCCCTTGCCGCAGCCCAGTTCGAGTACGATCGGACGGTCGTTATGGAAAAAGTCGCTGTGCCAATGTCCTTTGAGCGGATGGTCGCGGCGGAAGGCCTCCTCGAAGGCGGGTTGTACGAAACATTCGAACGTGAGGTTCTCCGCAAAGCGTCTGAGTTTGTCTTTGCCCATCTGTTTTTATTCGCTTTTTTGCTGGTTGATGCCGATGGCTTCCACGCCCCGGACCGGCGTCGCCGGGATGAAAGCCATCCTGTAAATGCCGCTGTCGGGAAAAATTACGTGCCGGCGATAGGGAACCGACGCTTCCTCCGCGAGGGCTGCCGGATGCCTGCGGGGAGGAAGGCCCAGCGTGTAGGGTTCCTCGAAAACCAGGGAGTCGGGCGAAATGGTCCGTATCGTCAGCCGCAGCGTGTCGCCCCGAAAGGAGTCGTTGTAACGCACGACGATGTATAGGTCGCGCGGGGTCACGGTATCCGCGTTCGGAATTTCGATTTCGGCACTTTCGCTCCACGTGCCGCCCCCGGTATCGGTCACGACCGTCTGATGCGGCGAAAGGCAGCTTGTAACGAACAGTCCGGCGATCGCTATGATACTTCGCAGGTACATTACGAGTCGTTATTGCTCTTTTTTCGGCGGTTCGGGTTGTGCTGTCTCTCCGTTTCCGCCTTCCTGACGGTTGCCTTCACGACGGTTGCGTCCTCCGCGTCCCCGAGGACGGCGGCGGGCACCGTTCTGTCCCTCTTCGCCGGGGGATTGGGGGTGTGCAGGAGTCGGATCGGTTTCGGAGCCGTTTTGTCCCGGACGGTTTTCGGAACGAGAACGCTCCGAACGACGTTCCCCGCGCTGTTCGCTGCGAGAGCCCTGACCGTTACCGCGTTCACCGTTCTGTTCGCCGGAGGTGTTCCCGCGTTCGGTGCGCTGTTCGTTTTTCTGGGTGCTCTGTCCGTTGCGCGACCCGTTCCGGTCGCTGTTGCGTGGGTTGCGCGGTTCGCCCTGACCGTTATTCCTTTCTCCGCGCGATTCGCGGCTTTCGCCTTGTCCGTTTCGATTATTCCGTTCTCGGCGGTCGCGTTTTTCGCGGCGTTCACTCCGGTTGGCAGCGGGTTCCTGTTTTTCGTCCTTGCGGAATTCCGAAACGGCGGCCGCTTCTGCGGCGCCGGTTGCGGCCCTTGCGTTTGGAGCCGTTGCCGTCGAAGCGTGTGATGCTGTCCTCCTCCGAGCGATAGGTCGGTTCTTCGAACTTCTCCCGTTGTGGTTGCTCCGCCGACAGCTGATCGATCTTCTTGCCGGCGCGGTTCAGCGCTATGATCTCCTTGACACGGGCGACGGGAAGCGTCACCACGTTAGTCATCGTATCCTTGCTGCTGCTGAAGGACATGGTACCGGCCAGGATGTCGGTTTTGACCAGGTAATATTCGCCGTCGAGAGCCTGGAGCGGTTCCCGCAGACGGGGGAACTCCTTGCGGGCGTCCACGTAGGTGTCGTATTCGTAGGCGAGGCAGCACTTGAGTTTCGAGCACTGTCCGGCCAGTTTTTGGGGGTTGAGGGAGATCTCCTGCATACGGGCCGAGTTGGTCGTCACACTCGAGAAATTCGAGATCCACGATGCGCAACACAGTTCGCGGCCACAGGCTCCGATGCCGCCGATGCGTCCCGCTTCCTGACGGGCACCGATCTGTTTCATTTCGATGCGGATGTGAAACCGTTCGGCGAAGACCTTGATCAGCTCGCGGAAATCCACGCGCTCGTCGGCGATGTAGTAGAAGATCGCCTTGATCTTGTCGCCCTGGTACTCCACGTCGCCGATCTTCATATTGAGTCCCATTTCGGCGGCGATCTGGCGTGCGGCGATCATCGTTTCGTGCTCCAGAGCGATGGCCTCCTGCCAACGTTCGATGTCGTAGGGTTTGGCCTTGCGGTAAATCTTCTTGAATTCGCCGTTGTAGGGGTTGAAACCCACGCGGCGCATTTGGCGGGCTACCATGTCGCCCGTCAGGGAGACGATGCCGATGTCGTGTCCCGGCGAAGCCTCCACAGCGACGATGTCGCCCCGTTCCAGCGGCAGATTATTGACGTTCTGGTAGTAGGAGCGCCGGGTGTTCTTGAAGCGCACTTCGAAAATATCGGTCGGCGTGTGTGGCGGGTATTGCTCCAGCCAGGCTGTTTCGTGCAGTTTGTAGCAACCCTCGCAAGGCTTGGCTGCGACCCCTTCGGGGGCGTAGTAGAACGTGCAGCCGCGACCGATTTCGGGCTTGGGCGCTTTCGTATATGGTTTGGTGTTATCCATTGGAATCATAAATTTCGGTAAAGATAGTGAAATCCGGGAGCAATGCCAAATTTATTCGGCTGAGACTCCGGCATATTCCCGTCGGGCGGACGTGCGTCGCTGCCGGGAAGCGGAGATCCCGGATTATCGGATGCCGGCCTTCCAGCGCCGGATATCGCGGCGGTAGCGGACGATCAGCAGTACGGCGGCCGTCGTAAGACCGACGGTGAAGCCCAGAATCAGCCCCTGTGCGCCCATTCCCAATGTAAAGCCCAACAGGTAACCCACCGGCAGGTTGAAGACGATGTACGAGAGGAAAGCGATCGGCATGATGATCTTCACGTCCTGAATACCCCGCAGAATGCCTACCGAAACGTTCTGGATGCCGTCCGCCAACTGGTAAACGGCGATCAGCAGGATCAGCTTCGAGGCCAGGTCGATCACTTCGGCGTTGGTGGTGAAGAAAGTCGGGATGACGTTGCAGAGCGAGATGAACGTGATGGCGGCGAAGAGGTTCCAGGCGATGACCAGGTGGTAGGAGGCCTTTGCCGCCAGAGTCAGCTCCTTCAAGCTGCGGGCGCCGTAGCAGTGGGAGATGCGGATGGTCGTGGCGGCACCGATCGAAGTCACGATCATGAAGGCGCAGTTGCCCAAGGTCATGGCGATCTGGTTGGCGCTGATGGCCGTTTTGCTCAGCCAGCCCATCATGATACTGGTGCCGACGAAGGCCGAGGCTTCGAGAAACATCTGCAGGGAGATCGGAAGGCCCATACGCAGCAATGTGCGGATCGTTTTGACCGAATAGTTGCGGGGCGAGAATCCCTGAAGATAGGCGCGGTATTTCTGTTTTTTGTAGAAATAGCCGATAATCATGATCGGCATGGCGATGCGCGATCCGAGGGTGCCGAGCCCCGCACCTGTGGCGCCCAGTTCTTCGAATCCGAGGTGGCCGTAGATGAAAATCCAGTTCAAGCCGACGTTCATCAGGTTGCAGAGAATCACCACGACCATTTCGACCCGGGTGTTTCCGACGCCTTCGAGGAATTGCTTGAAGGTGAAGAAGAGCATGATGAACGGCATGCTGTAAGCCAGCAACTTGTAATACGGTATGGCCATATCGACCACTTCGACGGGCTGTCCCATGTGGTACATCAAAGGGATGACGGCCAGTTGGAGCCCGCAGACCAGAAATCCCAACAGAGTATAGAACATCAGGCCGTTTTGCAGGTATTGCGACGATTTGCAACGGTCGCCCTGGGCGTAGAGTTCGCCGATCAGGGGCGTGAGGCCCAGTGCGATGCCGACGCCGGCGATGAAGAGGATGAAGAAGACCGAGCCGCCGAACGAAGTGGCGGCCAGCGGCGTGGGGTCGTCGCCTCCGTAACGGCCGACCATGACGTTGTCGGCGACCTGTACGAGGATCTGCCCCAACTGGGTCATCACGACGGGCAGGGCCAGTTTCAGATTGGCTTTGTATTGTCGTTTGTAGGTTGAAAAACGGTACATATATTTCTTGAATCAGACGACAAAGGTACGAAAATAATCGATTATCCCTCTTTCGCATCCGTTTCGAAGGGGGAACGGAGTCTGATGTCCGGACCTTTCGACCGGGTGTCGGGGCCGATTTTGCAGGCAGATGTCGAAAGCATGCGGGACGGACATATATGGAGCTGTTCCCGGTTTCGATGCAAATGCCTCGTTGCCGGGAGGACTGTTCGGGGTTATTCCGTATGTCGGGCCGGGGTTGTTGTCGGTTCTGGAAAACCGCTTCGTCGAAGGAGTGGGTGAGGCGTGAAAATCCCGGCCGATACTTGCTTCGGCCGGGATTCGAAAACCGTCCGCCACTGGTTCTGATTTATGTTAGGCGACCCGGAGAATCACCTCCTTTTCGCCGTCGGGTTCCACGATCACCCGCTCCCCGCTGTGCAGTTTGCCGTCGATAATCAGTCCCGAGAGAGGTTCCTCGATGCGTTCGAGCAGCGTGCGGCGCAGGGCGCGGACGCCGTATTTGCGCTGGTAGCCGATGGCGGCAAGGGTCCGCTTCGCCTCGTCGGTGATTTCGACCTTGTAGCCGAGTCGGTCGGTACGGGAGAGCAGCCCCTTGAGTTCCAGGTCGATGATCCGCTCCACGTCCGAGAGGTCGAGCGTGCGGAAGATGACGATGTCGTCGATGCGGTTCAGGAACTCCGGTGCGAAGGTTTCTTCCAGCGCCCGGCGGTATTCCGACTGCGGGGCTTTCTGCTGGGTGTCCGATTTCGAACAGGTGCTGTACCCGACCTGCGTGGAGCGTATTGCCGCGGCCCGCGATCCGACGTTGGAGGTGAGAATGATTACCGTATTTCGGAAATCGACCTTGCGCCCCGAACCGTCGGTGAGGTGTCCCTCGTCGAAGATCTGCAACAGGGTGTTGAAGACTTCGGGGTGGGCTTTCTCGATTTCGTCGAACAGGACGACCGAGTAGGGATGGCGGCGAACCGCTTCGGTGAGCTGTCCGCCTTCGCCGTAGCCGACATATCCCGGCGGGGAGCCGATCAGCCGCGCGACGTTGTGTTTTTCGCTGTATTCGCTCATGTCGATACGGATAAGCCCTTTGTTCTCGTCGAAGAGCCATTTGGAGAGCTCTTTCGCCAGCAGGGTTTTGCCCACGCCCGTCGGTCCGACGAACATGAAGACGCCGATCGGACGCCCTTCGTCCTTGAGTCCCGCCCGGGAGCGTTGGATCGACCGCGAAATCTTTTCGACGGCTTCGCCTTGGCCGATGACGCGGGCCGAAAGATAGTCCGCAAGGCCGCGCAGACGTTCGCTTTCGCTGCCCGAGAGTCGTTCGGCAGGGATTCCTGTCATGGAGGTGATAACCTGCTCGATATGCTCGGCCCGGATTTCGGGCGGGCCGGGATCGGACGGAAGAGCCCATACGGCGCCACGGACGGTTGTTGTGTCCGCTGCCGCTGTTTTGCGGGAGCGGTTTTTAGGCGTTTTGGCCCCTCCAGTGGCTCCGACCGGTTCGCGGGGTTCGGTTTCCCGAGCCGGTTTTTCGACATTGCCCCGATTCTGCAAGTGAATGCGGGCTCCGGCTTCGTCCAGTACGTCGATCGCTTTGTCCGGAAAGTTGCGGTCGGTAATGTAGCGCCCGGTCAGGGCGACGCAGGCCCGCAACGCTTCGTCCGAGTAGCGCACTCCGTGGTGCCGTTCGTAGTGAGGCGCGATGTTGCGCAGGATTTGCAGGGTTTCCTCTTCCGAAGCGGGTTCGACGAGGATTTTCTGAAAGCGGCGTTCCAGCGCGGGATCGCTCTCGATATCTTCGCGATATTCGTCCAGCGTCGTGGCGCCGATGACCTGCAATTCGCCCCGCGCCAGGGCGGGTTTGAGAATGTTGGCCGTGTCGAGGCTTCCCTGGGTCGAACCTGCGCCCGCGATGGTGTGTATTTCGTCGATGAAGAGAATCGAGTCCTGCTTCCTGCGCAATTCTTCGAGAAGTCGCTGCATTCGTTCTTCGAACTCACCTCTGTATTTGGTCCCGGCCACGAGCGACGATACGTCGAGCGAGTAGAGCCGCTTGCCGCGGATAGTGGCGGGAACTTCGTCCGCTGCCATCCGCAGGGCCAGCCCTTCGACGATGGCGCTCTTGCCCACGCCGGCTTCGCCGATCAGGATCGGGTTGTTCTTCTTGCGACGCGAAAGGATCTGCACGATGCGTTCGATCTCCCGCTCGCGTCCTACGACGGGATCGATGCGGCCTCTGCGAGCTTCGTACGTAAGGTCGGTGCCGAATTTGTCCAACAAGGCAGGCTCCGCAGGAGGAATATTCCGGACAGATTCGTGCAGGCCGATGAACCGTAGTTCGGGTGTCGGCCGAAAATCGGTATCCGGAGGCGTCGTTTGATCGGCCTCCAGGGTCATTTTTTGCAGTTCGGTCGCTATCGCCTGTGCATCGAAATGGTACATGGCCAACACCTGCGAAGTGATCGTGTGCGGGTCGCTCACGATGTGCAGCAGTGCGTGTGCCGTCGAAACATGGTGCATCGGGGCGAACAATCGTTGTAATTCTCTGGTGTATGAAGGGAAAAATTCTTCGGGATTCTGCCTCGATGAATCGGGTGCCGATACCGACCGAATCTCGCTTTCGATGCGAAGGCATATTTGGTGAATCTCCCAGTCCTTGAGGCGGGAGGTGAGTATCTGATGCGCTAAGGACCCTTCTTCCCGCAGAATCTCAAGGGTGAGAAAATCCTTGAGTGAGTGGGTAATAGCGCGTTTCGAGGTTTCGAATGCCGTACGGGCGATGATGGCCTCGAGCGTTTTTGAGATTTTAGCTTGCATCTTGGATTCCTTTTTTAGTTTTCCGTGTTCGGAAAAGCGAACGCGGTCGCTCTCTCCTCGCTTGTCGAAAATGTACGTTTTGTCCTGTTAAAATTACAGACTTATAACGACGGAATCCCAGATAATATTATGTTAAATAAAAATATTGCATATTGAACGATTTCGTCCCTTTATCAAGCGCCGGGACGAGGCCATTCGCCGATTTCCATGTCGCGGATGTCGGTGCCGTCGATGGTGAAGCGCAGGGCGCTGCGCACCTTGTGGAAACCGTAGCAGCCGGCAGCGCCGGGGTTGAGGTGAAGCAGGTCGTAAACGGGGTCGTAGATGACCTTGAGAATGTGGGAGTGCCCCGCGATGAAGATTTTCGGGCGCAGCGATTGGATCCGCGCTACGGCCTGCGGGGTGTAGTGGCGGGGATAGCCGCCGATGTGGGTCATCAGGACGCTCACCCCTTCGCACTCGAAGGAGAGAAATTCACGGTAGGTGCGTCGCATGATACCTCCGTCGATATTGCCATAGACGGCCCGCAGGGGTTTGAACGCCGCGATCTGGTCGGCGACCTCCGGAGAGCCGATGTCCCCGGCGTGCCAGATTTCGTCCACGTCCTTGAGGAATGTTTTGAGCGTTTGGTCGAACGTGCCGTGGGTGTCGGATATGAGTCCTATGCGTTTCATGCTATTTTGTTGTTCTCTGTATTCTTCGGTAAACTGCCGGCGAAGTTTGTGTTTCATTCGGATTCCTGCCTGCCGAATTTACGCCGCCCGCCCAGCAGGTAGAGCGTGCCGACGACGGCGGCAGCAAAGGCTGCCGTACTGTCCGCAAGAAGAGCGCAGCCCGTCACGGCCATTTCCGCAACGCCCGCGACGGCCCGCAGCAGGAAGAGGGTGGCAATGGTGTAAATACCTGTTTCGAGCAGCGGCAGCCGGCGGATGATCCCGGCGCCCGAAAGTCCGTAGAGGCCGAATACGGCGAAGATGAACGCAATGGCGACGGTCAGCAGATAAGGAATGGCGGCCCCGTAGCGGAGGGCCAGCGTTTCCATGATTCCGTCGATGCGATAGATCGACAGTACGGGATAGAGCCAAGGTAGGCAGGCGAGGTGTCCCGCCGCGACCAGGAAATTCAATATAGCGCCTGTTTTCAACATGTCGGCAGTCTTTATGTTTCCGGGGATAGATTCCGTCCCGGTTTCGGGATTTATGATTCAGGGATTGCCCGCTGTGCTCTTTTGCCGTTTGTCGGTATATTTTGGTCGCTTGTGTCGCTGCCGTTCGCCGGGGTGAAATACGGGATGTCGTCCGATCGTATTTTCGGGGCTGTCCGGCAGTCGGCTTCAGGAATGCCGGAAGGCGTTGTGTCTCCGGCTGTTATTTATATTTGTCCTTCCACAGCTCCCGGATGCATGCGGCGATCTTCGCTTCGGCGGCGTTGCGGGTGTTCGGCTCGTAGAATTTCTTGCCTTTGAGCGTTTCGGGCATGAACTCCAGCCCGGCGAATCCGCCGTAGTCGTGGGCGTATTTATAGCCTTTGCCGTACCCCGCCTGATCCATCAGCTTGGTCGGGGCGTTGCGCAGGTGCAGGGGTACGGGCCGGTTGGTCGTATCGTGTTCGACGAAGGAGAGCGCCTGGTTGATGGCCATGTAGGCCGAGTTGCTCTTGGGCGAGGTGGCCAGGTAGATCGTGGTTTCGGCCAGCGTGATGCGGGCTTCGGGCATGCCGATCTTGTGCACCGTGTCGAAACAGGCGTTGGCCAGCAGCAGGGCGTTGGGATTGGCCAGGCCGATGTCTTCCGAGGCCAGGATCACCAGCCGGCGGGCGATGAAGCGCGGCTCTTCGCCTCCGGCCAGCATGCGGGCCAGGTAGTAGATCGCTGCGTTGGGATCGCTGCCCCGCACCGATTTGATAAAGGCCGAGATCACGTCGTAGTGCTGTTCGCCGTTCTTGTCGTAGAGGGCGATGTTCTGCTGCAGACAGTCGGTGACGTATTGGTTGGTGATCGTTACTTTGCCGTCTGCGGCGCCCGTGATGATGTCCAGAATGTTGAGCAGCTTTCGGGCGTCGCCGCCCGAAAAGCGGAACAGCGCTTCGGTTTCCTGTACCTCGATCTCCCGGGTTTTGAGCTCCGGATCGGTGGCCAGAGCCCGGTCTAAAAGGGTTTGCAGTTCCCCGTCGGTCATCGGCTGGAGGATATAGACCTGGCAGCGGCTCAACAGCGGTGAGATCACCTCGAACGAGGGATTTTCGGTCGTAGCTCCGATCAGCGTCACCACGCCCTGCTCGACAGCACCCAGCAGCGAGTCCTGCTGCGACTTGTTGAAGCGGTGGATTTCGTCGATGAACAGGATCGGCGGTTTGGAGTCGAAGAATTTCTGCTTGCGGGCCGATTCCAACACCTCGCGCACCTCCTTGACGCCCGACGTGACGGCCGACAGGGTGTAGAACGGGCGTTTGAGAGTCGTGGCAACGATCTTGGCCAGCGTAGTCTTTCCCACGCCCGGCGGACCCCAGAGGATGAACGAGGGGACATTGCCCGTTTCGAGGAACTTGCGGAATACGCCGTTCTGCCCGACCAAGTGGGCCTGTCCGATATATTCATCGAGCGTACGGGGACGCAGTCGTTCGGCGAGGGGAATGGACATGGAAAGCATTTTTTTGTCGCTCAAATGTACTGAAAATTTTTGTTTTCGGCAACGGCCGGACTGAATGCGGTCCGAAAGAGCGGATGCGTAGAACCGCTGCCGTCCGGTTCGGGGATTAGCAGCGGGGAGATCGTGTCTTGGCCGGATTTCGTTTCTACGTCGTGCTTCACGCTTGTTCTGCGGTCGCAGTTCCCGACGCGATGCGCTATTGTATATTTCGAAAAGGATCGCTATATTTGCCGTACATATTGATACACACGGAAAAGTGTAAGTCTGTTCCCGAATCGTGAACGTAGGAAATTCATTTTGGCGGAGAATAGGCAGACATCTTCTCGCGTCGTATCCGTATTCTGCGGATATAGGCGTGGGGCTGTCGCTTATTTCACGCCAAAAGGTACTCCTACGACCTGCGATTCTGAAATGGGCTTCGGTGCCACGCTTTTCTTTTTATTACCAGTCGTCGGGGTACGGACGATACAATCTTAAATTTTATGGATAATATTACGAAGCAGAATGGAAATGAAGTCGGCAGACATCAGGTCGAAGGGCAGACGATCATTATCAATCAGCAGGAGCGGAGAAGCACGAACGGACTGGGAACCGCCGGTTTTATTCTGGCCTTGTTGGGTTTGATTTTCAGCTGGGTTCCGGGGCTCGGCTGGGTATTGTGGGCCTTGGGTTTGATTTTTTCATTCGTGGGAATTTTCAGAACTCCCCGCGGCTTGGCGATCGCCGGGCTTGTCATATCGTGTAT
>ENA-ORNR01002667-ORNR01002667.1-human-gut-metagenome-genome-assembly--contig:-NODE-2667-length-14247-cov-6.321167_pt1 | contig 14247 bp, 10 predicted proteins | sample MGYA00242114_ERZ509020 | MGnify/ENA primary metagenome ERZ509020 (study PRJEB26280, sample SAMEA2338758) | human gut metagenome | biome: human gut; feature: human-associated habitat; material: faeces...
TTTTTCAAGGTACCTGCTAAGTTTTTCTGTTTCTATCAAGTGTCTGGACGCCAGCTCTGCATATCCAATGATCGCGTTCATAGGAGTCCTGATGTCATGGGACATATTGAACAGGAATGACGATTTTGCTTTATTTGCACATTCTGCTTTTAATTTAGCTTCCCGTAATTCTTCCTCTTGTCTTAATTCCCGCATTTTTTCATCTGTCACATCTCGATTCGCAATCAGCACGGATGTAACATTTCCATTTTTATCATAACTCTGAGGAACAATCATAGAAAGAAACCATGATCCTTCCTTCAGTTTAAATTCGGAAGACATAGATTCTTTATTATGAAGACGTGCCGCCATGGTTTGTATATCAAAAAAAACTGTATACTTCTTTACAAACGGTTCTGCTATAATAGCTTTGATACCCTCGAACTGAAGATCCCAATCTGCAATATTATTTTTAATATCCAAATCCATTTTTCGGGATCTTTTGACAAGTTCGATCTTCTTTGTTTTCAAGTTCAGCCTTGAGATATGATAATAGGCAGTGCCTAATGCATAAAATGCCTGCCGGGTTTTTTTCACCTGCTTTCCTAATGTAACAGGGAACTCTTCACCGTCCATCTGCTCCAAATCCGGTGTTGACTGATGCAGATGTTGAACCAGCCATTTTCCATTCGTCCACTTATAGATAATCGTAAATCTTGTCTCCATTTTAAAACAGATCGAACCATCTTTAAACAGACCAATAAAATCTCCTGTTCCATGTGCAAGAACATGGTCATCATCAAGCCGTTCTTCTTCCTGATGTAAATTTTGTACTTCGATTCTGATTTTACCTCTTCGTTTTATACCGACTTTAAATGATTCTAAAAACTCATGTAGATTCGTAAACAACTCATGTTTCCCGGTTCCAATCAAACTAATATTTTCATCAAAATAATTCTCTATACCAAAATCATTTATTGATTCGGCATTAATATATATTTTCAAAAGTTGCTCTGTAAGTTTTTTGAAATCATTCATACGCTTCCCTCTCTCTTAAAAAGACTGAAAAGGCTTTAAGTTTTCTGTTTTATTTTTAAAATTTATCCACGTTTCATTCTCTTCCAAAAAAGTCTGAATATACATGTCAAATTGCTCACTTTATTATATCACAGCGACATATTATTCCGCCATCATTTTTTCATGACATATGTTCATGACAATTTCCCCAAGAAGAAATAATAATATTTTGCAGCTGTTTCCTCACCACCGCCGTGGCCGCCTTTCCACGCTGGGTTCATATCCCATGCCATCAGCCACCAGTTAAGCATAGCCACCAGACAGCCCTTATCTTCGAATTCCATGCCAAGACGTTCAATCATCTTGATGTTTCCACCATGTCCGTTCAGGAAAACGAATTTTCTTGCGCCGTGACGATACAGACTCAGAAAAATCTGACGGCAAAACTGATAGAGTACCTCATTGTCAATATCAATTGTACCCGGATACGGAGCTAAATACTGGCAGGAACCATACGGAATCGTCGGAGCAATCAAAACATCACTCTTCTTCTCGATTTTCTCCAACAAATGCTCCGGAATCAGTGTATCGGTTCCAAGTGGCATGTGACGACCGTGACACTCAATACTGCCGATAGAAATAAGTACCATATCGTTTTTTTCAAAATATTCCTGAGCTTTCGGCCAAGTCAAATTTGTAAGTCTCATAATTTCTCTCCTTCCTACTAATAATTATTCTTCTCTGCTGAAAATCGGACTATTCGGAAACCAGACAGTCCGACATCCATCAATTACTGCGTTGCTTCCTATTCCCCTTTAGGATTTTTTTATGACAATGCAGAATTCCCGAGCCACTCTTGATAAAACAAGTATAGTCTAGGCTAATAGGATTGTCAACAATTTCAATTTAATGTTAACAACGGAAATAATACTTTCGTTTTTGTTAACAATTCACTATAATTATAATAAGTTTTTTGCTAACGGACAAAAGACATCCGTGTAATCTTTTCTATTAATGAGTAAGGAAATGAAACATGCGAAAAATTGGCGGTATGTTCTACTACGAACCAAGTGCACCTATTGAAAACGGGTACTTATTCTGAAAATTTTATGAGGTAAATATGCAGAAACAACGAAAAATATCAAATACTACTACATCAGAAATTGTTCTTGAATCTCTGCGGGAGCAGATCATCAATGGGATCCTTCAGCCTCAAGAAAAACTGGTAGAGGCTGAAATTGCCAAGAAATTCGGACTCAGCCGAGGTCCTGTGCGCGAAGCACTCCGACAGCTTGCCTTCGAAGGTTTAGTCGATTACTGTCCTAACAAAGGATGTACAGTCGCACTGCTTTCTCCACAAGACGCTTATGAAGTCTTTTTTCTGCGCGGCAGCCTTGAAAAACTGGCAATCCAAAAAAGTAACTGCCTCCTTAGTGACTATAGTCTCATGATAATGGAAGCCAGTATTGAAGAATTTCGAAAGGCTGTTCTCGAAGGTAATACCATGAAGGCCGTTCATGCAGATGAGACATTCCACCTGCAGATCATTCGCTCTGCCCAGCTTAACCGACTGACTAAAATGTGGGAGCTGCTGAGTCCACTGAATGGTGCCATGTTCCTCTCGGTTCAGAATGCCAATCACTTTGGACTGTTAAGCGGAGATGCTGAAACGCTTCAGAATGCTAAATGCTTAGAATCAAACACACCGGATCCAAATACCTCTTATAACGGAGGCACTGCAGTATGGACACACCAATGTCTGTTGGAGGCCATCCGGATTAACGATCTCCAGACAACCTGTGATCTTCTGGATCAGCATTATGAAGAAACCGGCAGACGTGTATATAGACTTTCACTCATGAAAGAACAGAGCTTTTGATCCGTTTCATTGATAATGGTTTGAGGGGCAAACTTGAGGGTTTGGTTTGAGGGGTCATAATATGTTTCTTTTGTCTTTTGGATCGACTTCATCAGCAAGGATTTCTTTCATTTCATGTATAAGGATTATGCACAGTCCGTTTTTTCATAAAACTTATTCTGTTTTTCAACACTATAATCCAATCAAACATTGGGGTGGTGAAAAACAGTTAAAAAAGCAAAAGGAACATGATTCCAGAAAAGCAAGAATATGTCGTGAAAAGGGAGTGACATTATTAACTGTTGATTTTGATGAACCATTAACTGAAATACATATTAGGGAACGATTGAAGGAAAAGTCCTTAATATAATCCTATTTTTGTTTCCAAGTGATGTCAAGGAACAAGGCGAAGCCGATACGCCGTAGGGCAGTCCTTGACAGAACGGACGGTATCAAATCCAACCATGCTATATAGAGGACTTGAAAGGTCACAAACCTTGCAAATACTGCAAAACGGAATGACTGCTGTAACACTGCGGAGAAAGCCTGCAAATAAAAAGTCAAGGCTAAATTGAAGAACATTGAAAATTTTATACAGGTTGAAAATTAGGTATCAAAATAAGACCACCACACCAGTGCTGGCCTGAAAATATTAGTGGATAATTAAGATTCTGGAAGAGATGAAAGATATTCTTTCACTCGTCCGTAGTAGATTCTTAGAAACTTGTTGGCACCTGCAGTCATATAGACATAGTAAGGCTTGCCTTGAGCACGTTTCTTATCTAAGAACTGATAAACAGGATCATCTTGAGGATGCGTTTTAATTAGGACATCCATTACCTGAAATAAAGTCTTTCTTAGATCAGCGGAACCTCGTTTTGAGGTAGGAACACTTTTTTGTTCATAGGTTCCGGATTCATTAACACCGGGATCTACACCGGCAAATGCAGTAATAGCACTTTTGTGAGTGAAACGGGAAACATCTCCGATCTCAGCCATCAACTGAGGACCAAGTGAAGTTCCAACACCTTTCATAGCCATAACGACAGGATACTCCGGGAGTTTGGATGCAGTTTCATTCATGAGAGTGCGTAGTGACTCAACAGTTGTAGAGGCACTATTAAGCTGGTCTACAGCCTGCTTGATAATAAGCTTTGTAATGGCATCCTTTGGAAGTACAGGAACAAGTTCCTTTGCTTTTCCATAGATTTCCTCAGCTTTGGATTGGCTGAAGTTGTACTTCTTACGTTTGCACCAGTTTTGATAATGGTCGATAAAGGCATTCAGGGACATTTTACGGACACAGTCCACATGCCAGTATGTAGATGCAAAATCAACCCATTTCTGGCTGCCGTCACTGCGTGCAGGACTGTCAAAGTAAGTATTAACACCAGGATAGGTTTGGTCAAGGATGCCGATAAGATTATTTTTCATAGCCGTCTTGTGTTTTATGTAAAAGCCGAACTGACGGTTCATGGTTTTGAGCTGATTGCGTAATTCATCCATAACATTATACTGTTTAAGATTTTGCCATTTGTCAAGAGTATATCGGGCAATCTTAACAGCATCTGCTTTATCAGATTTCACTTTACGAAGAGAATCATTATCAAAGTCTTTGATAAGTTTTGGGTTAATGGCACTGACGAAAAGATTTGCCTCTGAAAGCTGATGGGCGAGGACTTCATAATAACGTCCTGTGTGCTCCATCACGATTCGGGACTCACCTTCAACAGAGTTGATGAGTTCTACAAGTGAATTGATACCACTGGCTGTGTGTTTGATTTCGAAAGGTGCGGAAACAATTTCACCGAAAGGTCGCATGATAGCAACCATACTCTTACCTTTTGAAACATCGATACCTACTGCGTTCATAAATTGTCACTCCTTAAGATTATTGCAATGGATAAGTACCAGTTTTACTCATTGCCTATTCAATCTACTGTGGTGTGACGCGAATGCACCTATGGCGATTCAACCTGCATAAAACGAACGCTGCGAATGAGGAGCTGGTTATCAGTCTTAATTACGGACGCGGAGTCCAAGAAAGTATTCGATATACCGATTGCTCCATCATTATACAGCTTAAGCAACAAGATGGATAATTCCTTACTGGCTGTAAGGGATATTAACCATAAATATATTGTAGTAGAAAGGAGATACGATCATGCAGATTTATGAAGTGACAGACCCTCTTTTTAAAGAGTATGGCAAAATCATCGACAGCGTGGAGCTGACAGAGCTGCTGGCAGAGATGAAGCACACGCCGGTGCCGGAGGACGTGGTATATGTGGCTTCCGAGCCGAAGCTGGAAGCGCTTGCGGTCATGAAAGAGCTGACGGACAAAACCTATGGAGAGCTTCCGATCCAGATCGGCTATTGCAACGGTCATAATCGGAAATTAAACGCGCTGGAATATCACAGAAGCTCTGAGGTAGACGTAGCAGCAACGGAGCTGGTGCTGATGCTGGGAAAACAGCAGGACATCACAGAGGAGTTTACTTATGACACCTCGAAAGTCAAAGCATTCCGGGTTCCTGCAGGGACGGCGGTAGAGCTGTATGCGACGACTTTACACTATGCACCCTGCCATACAGAAAAAGACGGATTCCAGTGCACAATTATTTTGCCCAAGGGAACGAACCTTGATCTGGAAAAAGACCATCAGGGCGGTGAGGACGGTCATCTGACTGCCAAAAACAAATGGCTGCTGGGACATCCCGAAGGCGGTCTGCCGGAAGGAAGCCCGATGGGACTGATCGGTGAAAACCTTTCCCTGGATTAAAAATTACAGGCAAAACAGTTCCTGTATATATAGTTTCAGACGTTGCGCCTGACATAAAAATGGAGGATTTTATCATGAAAAATTTACCTAAAGTGAAAATCGGTATTGTAGCAGTCAGCCGGGACTGTTTCCCGGAATCTCTGTCTGTCAACAGAAGAAAGGCTCTGGTAGAGGCTTACAAGGCAAATTATGACGTTGCGGATATTTATGAATGTCCGGTCTGTATTGTAGAGAGCGAGATCCATATGGTACAGGCTCTGGAGGATATCAAGCAGGCAGGCTGCAACGCGCTGTGCGTATATCTGGGCAACTTCGGCCCGGAAATTGCAGAAACCCTGCTGGCAAAGCATTTTGACGGTCCTGTCATGTTCGTGGCTGCAGCAGAAGAATCTCAGAATGATCTGGTCGGCGGCAGAGGTGACGCATACTGCGGTATGTTAAATGCAAGCTACAACTTAAAGCTTCGCAATGTAAAGGCATATATTCCGGAATATCCCGTTGGAACCGCAGCAGAATGTGCGGATATGATCCATGATTTTGTTCCGATCGCAAGAGCGATCATCGGTTTAAAGAGCCTGAAGATCATCAGCTTTGGTCCCAGACCGTTAAATTTCCTGGCTTGCAACGCACCGATTCAGCAGCTCTACAACCTGGGCGTTGAAATCGAAGAAAACTCCGAACTGGATCTGTTCGAAGCCTTCAACAAGCACGCTGGGGATGAAAGAATCCCTGCAAAGGTAAAAGAGATGGAGGAAGAGCTGGGTGAGGGCAACAAAAAGCCTGAAATTCTGGAAAAGCTTGCGCAGTATGAGCTGACCCTGCTCGACTGGGTAGAGGCACATAAGGGCTACCGCGAATACGTTGCAATTGCCGGTAAGTGCTGGCCTGCATTCCAGACACAGTTCGGCTTCGTTCCCTGCTATGTCAACAGCCGTCTGACCGGTATGGGCATTCCGGTATCCTGCGAAGTGGATATTTACGGCTGCTTAAGTGAGTTTATCGGAACCGCAGTCAGCGACGATGTTGTAACCTTACTGGATATCAACAACAGCGTGCCCGACGATATGTATGAAGAGTCGATCCGGGGGAAATTTGATTACACCCATAAGGATACCTTCATGGGCTTCCACTGCGGCAATACCTGCTCCAGAAAGCTGGCATTCTGCAGCATGAAGAATCAGATGATCATGGCGAGATCCCTTCCGGTTGAAGTGACAAACGGCACTCTGGAAGGAGATATTATCCCCGGTGATATCACCTTCTACCGCCTGCAGTCCACCGCGGACAACAAGCTGCGGGCTTACATCGCACAGGGCGAGGTTCTGCCGGTTGCTTCTCATTCCTTTGGTTCCATCGGCGTATTCGCAATTCCGGAAATGGGACGCTTCTACCGCCATGTGCTGATCGAGAAGAACTTCCCGCACCACGGCGCAGTTGCCTTCGGCCATTACGGCAAAGCACTGTACGAGGTATTCAAATACATCGGCGTTCCGGTAGAGGACTTAAACTTCAATCAGCCCAAGGGCATGATGTATCCGACAGAGAATCCGTTCGCATAAAGCATATGGGAAAGGGCAAGAAAGATTGAAAAATAAAATTTTTCAATCGCGAGATTTGTGTCTGCGCGCACTTGACACAAACTCGACATGCGCAAAAAGCGTGCGCAGAAATGAGCGGAAAAAATGAACTTTAAAATCAAACACAAAATTCCCGGGCGAATCCGGGTGCATATGGGGCAGTCCAGAATGAGCTTTGACCAGGCGGACACCCTGCAGTATTTTCTGGAAACACAGCCAGGTGTGACAAAAGCGACCGTATACGAGCAGACGCAGGATGCGGTGATCGAGTATGACGGCGAATTAAAAGAACTGATGGAGGCGCTGAAAAGCTTTCATTATGAAGACGTTCAGCTGCCGGATTCCGTCCATTCCAGTTCGGGACGTGCGTTGAATGTAGAGTATAAAGAAAAACTGATCGGGCATGTGGCGAAACGGTTATTTACAAAATACATGCTTCCCTTACCGATCAGAAATGTGTATACTATATGGAAAGCTTTCCGTTATGTAAAAGAAGGCGTCCTATGCCTTTCCAAAGGAAAACTGGAAGTCCCGGTTCTGGATGCGACAGCGATTACTGTATCGATTCTGCGGCGGGACTGCTCGACGGCAGGATCGGTTATGTTCCTGCTTGGTCTGGGTGAAATCCTTGAGGAGTGGACACATAAAAAGTCTGTCGGCGATCTGGCGCGCAGCATGTCGTTAAATGTCGGCAAAGTGTGGATAAAGACCCGGGATCAGGAAATCCTTGTGGATTCTGCATCCGTTGTGCCGGGCGACCATATCGTGATCCATGTCGGCAACGTCATTCCGTTTGACGGTGTAGTGGCAGATGGCGAAGCGATGATCAATCAGGCTTCCATGACCGGTGAATCCGAGCCTGTCCGCAAGGAAAAGGGAGGATTCGTTTATGCCGGAACCGTTGTGGAAGAGGGCGAGCTGACGATTGAGGTCAAGGCGGTTTCCGGCTCGACCCGCTACGAAAAGATCGTTACGATGATCGAGGATTCCGAAAAGCTCAAGTCCGCAGTAGAAGGACGTGCGGAGCATCTGGCGGACAGGCTGGTTCCCTACACCTTCCTTGGAACCGGTCTTACATGGCTGCTTACAAGAAATGTTACCAGAACGTTATCCGTACTGATGGTTGATTTTTCCTGCGCATTAAAGCTTGCGATGCCCCTGACTGTCCTGACAGCGATCCGGGAAGCAAACGCAGCGAAGATCACTGTAAAGGGCGGAAAATATCTGGAAGCGTTTTCGGAGGCTTCCACCATCGTATTCGATAAGACCGGTACGCTGACCAAAGCGCAGCCTACGCTGCATTCCGTTGTCGCATTCGGTAAGGAAAAGGAAGACGATCTTTTACGTCTGGCAGCATGTCTGGAGGAGCATTTTCCTCATTCGATGGCAAAGGCGGTGGTGCGTGCAGCGGCAGAGCGTAATCTGGAACATGAGGAAGTACATTCCAAGGTGGAATATATCGTTGCACATGGCATTGCCTCTTATGTTGGAGAAAAGCGTGTGGTAATCGGCAGTGCTCACTTTGTATTTGAAGATGAGAAGTGCCGGATCCGTCCGGAATATCAGCAGCGTTTCGATGAGCTGCCGCTGCAGTATTCCCATCTGTATCTGGCAGTTGACAACGTACTGGAAGCAGTGCTCTGCATTGAGGATCCGGTGCGTGAAGAGGCAAAACAGATTATCCGCGAGCTGAAACGGGAAGGCTTTACAAAAATCGTCATGATGACTGGCGACAGCGAGCGAACAGCAGCGGCGATCGCAAAACAGATCGGCGTGGACGAATACCATGCGGAAGTTCTGCCGGAGGACAAGGCGAACTTTGTCCAGCAGGAAAAAGAAGCCGGACGCAGGGTAGTCATGGTCGGCGACGGAATCAACGACTCCCCGGCGCTTTCCGCAGCGGATGTTGGTATTGCGATCAGCGACGGTTCGGAGCTTGCGCGGGAAATTGCGGATATTACAGTCGGTGCGGACAGCCTGCAGGAGCTGGTTTACCTGCGCCGCTTAAGCAAAGAAATGATGCGTCGGATTCATGTCAACTACCGTGCAATCCTCGGCATCAACGGCAGTTTAATTGCAGCCGGTGTGACCGGGCTGATTCAGCCTACGACATCCGCGCTGCTGCATAATACGACAACACTGGCCCTGAGCCTGAGAAGCATGAGCTGGAAAGTTCCGGGAGAGGCAGGGCAGGAATAAAAAGAACGGAGACAGAGAATGAAAAAGGCGATGATTGCCATGAGCGGCGGCGTAGATTCGAGCGTTGCGGCATGGCTGATGAAGCGGGACGGATATGATTGTATGGGCGTTACGATGCGCCTGTTTGCCGGAGAGGACAGCTGCGAACGAAAAGGGCATACCTGCTGTTCGTTAGATGACGTGGAGGACGCAAGAAGCGTTGCACGTCAGCTGGGCATTCCGTATTTCGTGTTCAATTTTACGGAAGATTTCGGCACACAGATCATGGACCGCTTTGTCTGTGCCTATGAAAACGGATTCACCCCGAATCCGTGTATCGACTGTAACCGTTATATGAAGTTCGAGAAGCTGATGAAGCGGGCAAAGGAGCTGGATTACGATTACGTTGTAACCGGACACTATGCCCGAATCGAAGAACAGGACGGAAAGTTTCTCCTGAAAAAAGCCATCGACGAAAAGAAAGACCAGAGCTATGTGCTGTACAGCCTGACGCAGGAGCAGCTTGCACATACGCTGTTCCCCCTGGGCGGCATGACGAAGCCGCAGATCCGGGAAATGGCGGAAGAACAGGGACTGATCAATGCGCGCAAGCATGACAGCCAGGATATCTGCTTTGTGCCGGACGGAGATTATGCCGGATTTATTGAACGATACACCGGCAAAAGCTTTGAGCCGGGCAATTTTGTAGATCAGGAAGGACATGTGCTGGGGCAGCATAAGGGAATTATCTGCTATACGATCGGACAGCGCAAAGGGCTGGGACTAGCCCTGCATGAGCCGATGTATGTGTGCAGGATCGATCCAAAGACCAATACGGTAGTCCTTGGACGCGACCGGGATTTGTGGTCGAAGGAGCTGACGGCGAAGGATTTCCACTGGATCAGCGGCGAGGTGCCGACGGGCACGCAGCGCATCAAGGCGAAAATCCGTTACCGTCACCAGGAGCAGTGGGCGAACGCAGAGATCACCGGACCGGACAGCATTCATCTGGTCTTTGACGAGCCCCAGAGGGCAATTACCTGCGGACAGTCGGTTGTACTTTATGATGGCGATGTTGTAGTGGGCGGAGGAACAATCAATGGATTATGTGGTTCTGGATCTGGAATGGAATCAGGCGTCTGATAGCCGCGATGCCCGCAACAGACTGCTTACGTTTGAAATTATTGAGATCGGTGCGGTAAAATTAAACAGCCGGATGGAAATTGTGGATACCTTTGAGGAGCTGATCCGTCCGCAGGTTTATGATACCATGCACCATATTACGGAAAAGCTGATCGGCATCCATATGAAAGACCTCTCCGGATGTCGGACCTTTGATGTCGTGATGAAGGACTTTCTGGCGTGGTGCGGCGAGGATTTCATGTTCGGTACCTGGGGACCGCAGGATCTGACGGAGCTTCAGAAAAATATGCGGTTTTTCGGTATGGAGCCCCTTGGAAAAGGACCTGTCCGGTTCTATGATATTCAGAAGCTGTTTTCCATCGCCTACGAAGATCAGAAGGTGCGCAGAAGTCTGGAATATGCGGTAGATTATCTGCAGATTCCAAAGGATATTCCGTTTCACCGGGCGATCAGCGATGCGGTGTATACCGCACGGGTATTTCAGATGATCAAAGACCCGATTGCATTGCAGCGGGTTTCCTTCGACACGTTCCAGCTGCCGGAAAATCACCGCAGCGAGGTGCATGTCGTATTCGATAATTATGCAAAATATATTTCCCGACCGTTTCCGGATAAGGAGGCGTTGATGGCGGATAAAGAGGTTCTTTCAACCAGATGTTATCTGTGCCATCATAACCTTCGCAAAAAAGTCCGCTGGTTCTCGCCAAACGGCAAGCACTATTACAGTCTGTCGTGGTGCGATAAGCACGGTTGGATGAAAGGAAAAATCCGCGTGAAAAAAGCGGACGATGACATGGTTTACGCCGTCAAGACGACGAAGCTGGTCGGAGAGAAAGAGGTTGCCGCCCTGATGGAGAGAAAAGATCACATCCGCCAGCTGCGTAAGGAGCACAGACACCGCGAAGCGCAGGAAAAGCTCGGGAAACGGTGAGGCGGGACGCTGACATCGGAGATACGCCGGGGAGTCCATATAATAAAATAATACGAAAAAAACGCCGCAGACCGGTTTCAAAAGAAATGGTCTGCGGCATTTTTGTGCATCCCGTCCTGTGTCTTACGCGAAGGGATCGGTGTAACGGTCGAAGTCGATGATTTCATCTTTGCGGCTGCGGTGTCGTTTCATGATATCGCGGCGCTTGCGATTGCGGCTGTGTCCGATCAGAATGGAACGGATCACCAGAATGACGATCAGGATAACCGCGACAATGCTGACTGCAAGCAAAATTTTACGGACGTTTAAGAAAATAACATTTCCCCCCGGTGTGGAAACTGCGGTCGGAGAAGTTGTGGAAGCGACGGATTCAGACGCTGCGGTGCCAGTCTGCGCGCTCGTGCCGCCCTGTGTGCCGGAGGAACCGTTTGCACTGGAAGCATTCGCATTGCCATCCGTGCCGGAGCCGTCTGTGCTGCTTTGCGCATTAGAAGCGCTGCTTTGTACGCTGTTCGCATCTGCCTTGGAAGAGCCATCCGCTGTTGCGATGGCTGCGCTTTCCGTTTCAGAAACCGGTTCTGCACTGAAATCAAAGGGCGTTATGCTGGAAAAGAGGATCGGCGCGCTGCCGAGATCCTGACCTTCGTAGGAGTAGTGGATGACAGCGGCCTGTCCATCCTTCAGGTTATCATAGCTCAGCTCGGAATCCAGATCGGCAAAGGTGAGCGTATCCGGAAGGAGAACTTTCGCATCCGGGTCGATAGAAAGGATGTCGGACTGATTGAACGTATTTGCGAACAGGTCGCCGTTTTTTACCTGATAGGTGGTGTCTTCTTTGGATGCTGTAACAGAAGAAAAGTTGCTGAAACCGTAATCAAATAAGCTTATCGTATCCTTGAACTGCTGCGGGGACTCCTCCATCATAACGACGCAGATCAGCTTCAGCCCGTCTTTCTGGGCGCAGGAAACGAGGTTAGAGCGAGCGTTTGCGGTGTAGCCGGTCTTACTGCCGACGAGATATTCGTAAGCGTAGGTTTTACCGGGCAGCAGCTTGTTTTTGCTGTTCGGAATCAGATCCTGTGACAGCGTTGCGCTCGCCGGGATTTTGTAGCTTACCGTGTCAGACATGCGGCAAAGCACGTCATCGGAGAAAAACTTCTGCCCGATCAGAGCGAGGTCATGGGTGGAGGTATAGTGATTGTCATCATGCTTGCCATTGGTATTGACGAAATGGGAATCCGTGCAGCCGAGCTCCTTTGCGGTTTGGTTCATTAAATCTACAAACGCTTCCATACTGCCGCTGATATGTTCGCCGATGGCATTGCCGCATTCACTGCCGGAGCCCACCAGCAGACCGTAGAGGGATTGTTCCATCGTGATCGCTTCACCGGCTTTGATGCCGATGTTGGAATCACTTCGCCAGTCGATGCTGTGCACCGCGGTATCGGAATATTCGATCATCTCATTTAATTCGCTGTTCTGACGCGCGATATAGGCAGTCAGAATCTTGGTTGTGCTGGCGGGATAGAGCTTTTCGTGGATATTTTTGGCATAAAGGATTGCACCGCTGTCCGCATCCATCAAAATCGCGGAGCGAGCATTGAGGATCGGACCCTCCGGCCAGTTTTTGATTTCGTTGCTCTCAACCGGGATCGAAAGGTTGGCCTCCGCCAGCGCCTGGTAATCGATGACCTCGGCGCGAGCCGTTAAAACAGCGCCACAAAACAGATTGGCGCCGACTCCAAGTGCTATCATAAAAGAAAAGAAGGATCTTTTCTGGAAAAATTTCATGTAATGTACCGTCCTTTATTGAAAGATAGTAACATCATACACTATTTCCAGGCAGATTTTAAGGGTAGAACAGCAAAATTCAAAATTTTTTAAAATTTAGACTACAGTTCCCTCGTGGCATCCCGTGGGCAGAATTCCATGCTTGCATGAGAATTTGCCCACGGGATGCCACGAAGGGAGCGCCGCCAAAATGCAAAGCTTCCTTTTTATCCCGAAATATAGTAAGATAAATTGATATCAGGATTGTGGGAGTGCACAGCACGGAACAATCCGTAGGTATCAAAGCCAGGGTCAAAAGGTCTGAGCCCCCATGAGCTTGCTCATGGGTGGGAGAAAGACAAAAACCCAATAAAATAATAACGAAAAGTAGTGAGGACGATTCATGAGATTAAGAAATATCACAGGCTGCCGGGAAATGATCGGGGAGAGCGAGTTTGTCGTACACGAACCGGAAACGATGAAAGGGAAGTGGAGAGAAGCGTTTGGCAATGACCATCCGGTTTATGTGGAAATCGGCATGGGCAAGGGACGTTTTCTGATGGATATGGCGCGCCTTTACCCGGAAATCAACTTTATTGGTATCGAAAAATATTCCAGCGTGCTGCTGCGCGCGGTTCAGAAGCTGGAAGAGGAAGAACTGCCCAACGTTCGCCTGATCCGCATGGATGCAGAAGATCTGGAAAATGTTTTCGCGCAGGGAGAGCTGGATCGCATTTACCTGAATTTTTCCGATCCGTGGCCGAAGGACCGTCACGCGAAAAGACGCCTGGAGTCCAGACAGTTTCTGGCAAGATACAATCAAATTCTGAAAAAAGACGGAACGATCGAGTTTAAGACGGACAACCGCGCCCTGTTTGATTTTGCACTGGAAGAAGTGGAAGCAGCAGGATGGACTTTGAATGAAAAAACCTTTGACCTTCACGCGGATGCGCGCTTAAACGAAGGAAACGTCATGACTGAGTATGAGGAACGGTTTTCGGCACAGGGAAAT
>ENA-ORNR01002668-ORNR01002668.1-human-gut-metagenome-genome-assembly--contig:-NODE-2668-length-14245-cov-2.928894_pt1 | contig 14245 bp, 12 predicted proteins | sample MGYA00242114_ERZ509020 | MGnify/ENA primary metagenome ERZ509020 (study PRJEB26280, sample SAMEA2338758) | human gut metagenome | biome: human gut; feature: human-associated habitat; material: faeces...
TCTGCATGACGACGATGCACGGCGCCGCCGCGACGCCCTCATGGTGCTCATACTCTACACCTGCGGGCTGCGTCTGGCCGAACTCACGGGACTCGATACCGACGACATCATAAACAGCGGCTCGGCACTGCGCGTGCACGGCAAGGGCGACAAGACCCGCATCGTGCCGCTCGTCGCGCGCGTAGCCCGCGAAATACAGATATATATGGAGCAAGATTCGTCCCCGAAAATTTGCAAAAACGGCGAAAAAGCGTTATTTTTATCGGGAACGGGAAAACGTATATCCCGCAGCGACGTCCAGCGCAGCGTAGCGCGGCTGCTGACCGAGTGCGGCGTGAAGGGCAAATGCTCGCCCCACGTGCTGAGGCACACCTTCGCCACACACCTGCTCAACGACGGCGCCGACCTGCGCGAAATACAGGAGTTGATGGGCCACACCTCCCTCAAGGCAACACAGGTCTACACCCACAACAACATCGCGCAGTTGCAACGCATATATGCCGCGGCGCACCCGCGCTCGCACACCGACAAGAAGCCGTAAACGACACTTTCGGGGACAAAACGGAATACCGCAGCCGCCGGACGTGACGTTTGCCATATAAAGGATCGGCCCGGCGATTGCACCGGCAACGAAACAGGACGCGCGACGATTGTACCAACAACAAAATGGAACAGCGCCGCGATTTTACCGGCAACAAAACAGGACGGCGCCGCAATTGTACCGTCTGTCCAAAAGGCGGCATCGCGACGGTACCGAAGACATAACAGAGCACTCTCCGCAGGGGCATACCGCCCCGCACGGAGCAGACAAAATAAGGTTTAACTCTAAATTCGAAGGCTATGAACGTACAGATTCAGTCAGTGAAATTCGATGCAGGCAAGCAGCTCATCGAGTTCATCGAGAAAAAATTAGCCAAACTGGACCGCTTTGCCGAGAACGCAATGGGGGCCGATGTGATTCTGAAACTCGACAAGGACAACGAAAGAGGTAACAAGATCGCAGTAGTTACACTCCACATACCCGGCGGCGACCTGCGCGTAGAGGAGCAGGCACGCACATTCGAGGAGGCGATAGACAACTCGCTCGACGTAATGAAACGCCAGATCGAAAAGGCCAAGGGCCGCAATATCTGACCTCGCAATCGGGGGATGACCCCTCGGGCCGCACGCCCAAGTCATCCGATCACAAAAGCAGCCGGCGGAACCAAAGTTCCGCCGACTGTGTTATAATATCGCCCGAAGACACGGACGTTAACGCACCACAAGTCTCACGATCACTCTCCATTCCTTACCCGACCCTCGACACCGAGCCGCACGCCGCAGAATGTGAAAATACCGAAGATTTCAAACATCGCCGCATACAATCACGACCGACTAAAAATATAAACCGCCGCTCATATACATTATATATCCACATTATATTCACAGCGCGCGGCAAAATAGATCACAAACCTGTATCTTCACCGTTTCACGGCCCTGCATCTTTACCGGCTCACCGTTCCACAGGTCCGACGCCTCTTCACTGAAAGGCTGCCACGTTGGTGTAATCTGCGTTGTGCGGATGTTGTGTAAATCTGGCTGCCGGGCAAAAACAAAAAAACACTTAACAACGTGATCAACACATCGTTAAGTGTTTCATTCTGAGGTCTGAAGCGGACATCAAAATATATATTTTTATAGACTTTTTAAGATTTTTATGCATTTTATATATACTGATTATCTGCAATTTATGATTTTGTAAAGATTTTGAAGACTTTTTGGTTTTTCAAAAAAGTGTGTGTAAAATTGTGTGTAATATTTTTGAGGTCTAACATTACACACTATGGCTTGCAAATTCATTTTAGAGAAACGAAAAGATGACAACGGTCACCTAATCACAAACAACGTTCCCATCTGTGCCGACATCAATCTTAAAGGGATGAGGATTAGATACGCTACAGGCTATAGAATAGATGCAGACAAATGGAGCGATTCCAAGATTATAGACGAAAGCACAGGCGAGACCATTCGCACACAAAAAGTAAAGAAGAATACCTACGGGACTAAAAACGGACGTTCAATTGCCTATAATTTCATAAACAACGACCTCGCAATCATTGAATCTACAATTTTGGAATTCGAGTCTCAATTAGCCATACGGACTATTACAAGAGAGATGGTTATCTCTAAATTGGATGAACGAATAAAAAAGGCAAAAAACGCAACCCCAACCGATGAAGACACTTCCCTTTGGGGATTGTTCAGGAAATTTATAGCGACCAATAATGTTGGGAAAGGTCGTATTAAAAGCTATGAAAACACCTTCAATAACTTCCAACATTTTGAACAATTTGGTTGGCGAAGAAAAATAGAATTTCCTGATTGCAATGGAAAAATGATGGAAGCATTTGACCTCTTCATGGCGACCGATAACAATGATGACGGAAAATATAACTACATCTTGAAGATCAAAGAAAGGCCACGCCCGAAGGGACAGAATACCCGTATCCGCAACATGCGCGTCCTTTCTGCTTTTTTCAGATGGGTAAAGTCGAACTACAAGATTGAAGTGCCTGCATTGGAGGAGTACCGAATCGGCACGGAAATTTACGAAGATCCCTATTTCCTTACAATCGACGAGCGGAACAAGGTATTTGATAGTACCCCCAAGTCAAAACGGCTACAGAAGATCCGCGACCTGTTTGTTTTCCAATGCCTAATTGAGGCAAGAGTCTCGGATTTGCAAGCATTAACCAAAGACAACCTCGTCGAAAACGGAAAGTATATCGAATATATCGCAGACAAGACTATCAAGGAGAATCCGCGTGTATGCCGCATTCCGCTCACGGCGAAAGCCAAAGAGATATTGAAACGCTACGATATGCCTGACGGAAGCCTACTCCCCCATATTAGCCCACAGCAGTATAATGACGGGATCAAAGAACTGTTAAAGAGTTTGGATATATCTCGCAAGGTTATCATCCTCGACAAGCACACCATGACCAAGAAATCCGTTCCCATTTATGAAGTAATCAGCAGCCATAACGCACGAAAGACCTTCATTGCCTCACTCAAGAAAGCAGGAAATGATGATTCGGTTATCGCCTCCATGTCGGGGCACATCAAAGGTTCAAAAGCCTTCGGGCGTTATTATGCAGTCGACGACGAACAGAAAGAGGCAGCCATGAAGGGTATAGAATAATTCCGCTTTAAACACACCCGCATATTGTTATTGAATGTACTAAATCCTCAACTGTGCTAAAATAATATCTGCCACCCCTCAAGAGTGGTAGATATTTTTGTACTACGTTATCATTTTATTTTAAGACAGCAGTTCTGTCAATATAACGCTACTTACTATATTTATAAAGTTTTCGTATGGTCATAATCGCTGTCCCTGTGATAGCATGAATTTGCCGAAGCGATAGCCCCTTGCGCAACAGGGATATTTCTTTGGCATACTGAATCTTCATTGCCTCGTCGGTCTTTCGGTAAGTTGCGGGACGCCCCATCTTAATACCCTCTTTGCGACACTTGGCAATATATTGTTTCCTCCCGCTTGCCATGCGTTCCCGAATAGTCAAGCGTTCCATTTGAGCAATTTCAAGCAGGATGGTGCAAATCAAAGATGCGACAGGGTTAATCTTGCCGTTTATGATTGTTTCAAGGTTGTAATTTTTTACGAAGAGGCATATACCATGTTCATTGAGGAGTTCGATGACCTTCAAGGCCTCAAGTGTATTTCTTCCAAGTCTTGAAATCTCCAATACGCATACTCGGTCAATAGCGTGCGTCTTGACGTACTCCACCATCTCCATAATTTCGGGACGCTCCTCATTTTTTTTGGCTCCCGAGACCTTGTTGGCAAAGATCTTTTCAATAGTCCAACTTGCCTGCTGACAGAACGCCGTTAGCTCATTAACCTGCCTGCTATAATCTTGCGAGTTAGTCGATACGCGACAAAGTAAAACCACTTTCATATCACCGAACGTTATAAAGGTCCTTTACTCGTTTTTCATAATCTGAGGTCCGTTCTACGGCATGGTCAATTACATTAACCAATTGGTCAAAGTACACATCTTCGATACTTCTGACGATGTTTAGACTATTGTCGCGCAGCTCAACATCAAACAGGTCTTTTCCTTCGTTGTATCTGATAAACACCCACCCTTTGTGCTTGAATCCATTCACCTTGAAAGCAAATCCTTTATCGTCAGGAAGTGCCATGGGACTATGAAAGCCCCATGAAAACACTACCATCAGTTCCATGCGCAAAATCGAAAGAATATACTTTGCCATAATTATCTCAATTAAAATACCTTGACAATGGATTCCCATCTCAGTGAACGCCACGCGCCTCGCTCAATATCAAAATAGGCTGTCGTCTTGAATGCCTCTCGGCTACATCCTCTGCCGTTGACGTATTTCTCAACCAAACTCTTCGAGGTCGTTCCCCAAGCCTCTCGAAACTCTCCATTTTTTTTGATGAAGATGAAGTGTGCAACTCCGTTACGAAGCTTATCTTTGAGATTCTCTATCATCATAGCTTTCGCCCCTGCAATCAGTAAGTTCTGCGTACGGTCTGCTATCACATTCATTCGAAGTGCTGTCGCGTCAGTAATAATTAAAGCGTTCATAGTAGTTGTAAGATTTTTTATTACACTTATATTAATAATTTCTGCGATACTTATTCGGATTCCACTTCCATCCCATCAAGTTATACAGGCTCTCGACGGCGTGTCGATGTGAGTAACAGCTCATAACCTTGTGACCGTCCACGGTTGACCATATACTCCACCCCGAACCTGCGCATCCTATCTCGTATTTTCTTGCCTGTGCCATAATTGACCTTTGGTGTATTGTTTAATCCTTTAATTGTATTACAAAGATACATTATAAATCAATTACATCCAAATTTTAGGCGCTAAAAATTGATTTATATGACAATTTTTTTCATGCAACGATATATTTAACGCACTTAATAGCTAAATTTTATTAACTTTGTATATGATGTATATGTCAATCAACGAAAAAGATGGAAAATAAGGTAACAATCACCGATGAACTGCGAGTGAAGGAGCTGCTTAAGGAGCGAGGAATGATGATGAAGGATTTTGCCGAGCAGATCGGCATAAGTCGTGAGACACTGACCCGCGTGTTACAGGGCAATCCGCAGTATTCAACCCTGAAGACCATTGCCGACGGGCTTGGGCTGTCGGTTCGGGACCTGTTCAAGCCCCAAAAAGAGGAACAAGCCATTCAGGGAGTCATCACATACAGGGGTGAGGCTTATATTATCCGCACAGTGGAGGATATTGAAGATTTGTTGGCAAAAATTCACAAACAGTAACATGGCAAAGAAGTCATCATTCTCATTTGTCGAGACGGAAGCTGCTCTCAAGAGCCTTGTCGGGCGGCAATTACGCGATACGCTCGGTTATGAACTGCTGCGCATATTCTGCGGTTACGGCGAAGCAAGCATCCAACGACTTGTTGACGGCAGGGGTAATGATGCCAAGGATGGCTGTACACTGCTTGTCAAGAAGAAACTTGCCTACCGTCCTGTCCTATCGGGCGACCTGACCGAGGCTCTCAACGCTCTAACTTCCGATCCTGCGATTGTCAAGAAGGAGCCGCGGCTCTATGTGGTCTGCGACGGCACGAACGTCTTGGGTTGGGACCCCAAGGAGGATGACATATACAGCAATACGGTTGACCTACTGTGGCGCGATTTCGAGTTTTTCAAACCGTTGGCAGGTATCGAGAAGGTGCAATATGCCGAGGAGGCTGAGGCTGACGTAAAATCGGCTGAGATGATGGCTCGTATCTATGACGATATACGCCGTTATAACGATGTGCATGACGAGCGGCAAATCCACGCCCTTAACCTCTTCATGTCGCGTCTGTTGTTCTGTTACTTTGCCGAGGACACGGGTTTGTTCCACGAAGTCAACCTATTTACCAACGCATTGAAGACCTGTACCAAGAATGACGGCAGCGACCTTGCCCAATTCATCGGGCAGTTGTTTGAGGCGATGTCCACACCCGACAACTCCGAGCAGCGCAGCCGTATGCCCGATGTTGTCCGTCGGTTCCCTTATGTCAATGGCGGACTTTTCCGTGAGCAAACCCCGATCCCTGTGCTGAGCTTCAGAACCCGACTCCTGATGTTGAAGTGCGGCGAGTATGATTGGAAACGTATCAACCCCGACATCTTCGGCTCGATGATACAGGCTGTGGTAGCACCCGAGATGCGTGCGGGTTTGGGTATTCACTACACCTCCGTCACCAATATTCAGAAGGTTATACGACCGCTGTTTCTTGATGCACTCGTCGATGAGTACACCAAAAGCAAGGATAACCCCAAACGGCTGAATCAACTGCTTGTGCGTCTGTCAAAGATCAAGTTCTTCGATCCCGCTTGCGGCTCGGGCAACTTCCTGATTATATCATATAAATCCATCCGAGCCCTCGAGATTCGGATATGGGACAGGCTTCGAATACTCTCAAAACAGCATATCATGCCCTTCTCTAACATCAAGCTGACGCAGTTCTACGGTATCGAGATCGACGAGTATGCGTGCGATACGGCACGGCTGTCGCTGTGGTTGGCGGAGCATCAGATGAATAATATGTTCTATGAAGCATTTGGTTCACGCCCCAATCCGCTGCCACTGCATCAGAGTGGCAATATCGTATGTGGCAATGCGTGCCGCAAGGATTGGTCCGCAGTCTGCCCACATACGGCTGACGAGGAGGTCTATGTGATGGGTAATCCGCCGTATTTGGGATATACACAGCAGGATGAAGAGCAAAAACAGGATCTAAAAATTGCTTGGAAGGATTACAATGATGCGCAAAATATTGACTACATATCTGCATGGTTTATTAAAGCAAGCGAATATATAGGGCAAACACCGACAAAAGCCGCATTTGTAAGTACCAATTCCATTTGTCAAGGAGAAAGTGCTTCGGCAATGTGGACTCCGATTTTTCGGTTGGGTATAGAAATATTTTTCGCTTACCGTTCTTTCAAATGGAAGAATAATGCAAAGAACAATGCAGGAGTAACCTGTACGATTGTAGGTGTGGCGAATAAAAACAATATAACCAAACGAAGTATATACGATGCGACAAGTTGCATAGAAGTATCATATATAAATGCATATCTTCTAAATGCTCCTAATGTTATCGTAGAAAAAGCATCTAAATCATTATTTGGATTACAAGAAATGACGAAGGGAAGTATGCCCGCTGATGGTGGAAATCTTATCCTTTCACCTAATGAAAAGGATGATTTGGTTACGGCATACCCTCAATCATCTATTCTCATAAAGCAATTTGTGGGTTCACAAGAGTTTATACGAGATGAGGCGCGTTATTGTCTTTGGATTAGAGATGGTGATTTGGTTCTTGCCGCATCAATACCGCCTATTCGACAGCGGGCAGAACGGGTATATCAGATGCGGATGGAGAGTAAAAAAGAAACAACTAATAAGGATGCACAACGACCGTATCAATTTTCGGAGGTAAGATATATTGAAGGGACAAATGCAATAATTGTCCCTTCGGTATCTTCTGAACGCAGGGAATATATCCCGATTGGTTATGTTGGTGCAGATACGGTCATCTCAAACCTTGCCTTTGCCGTATATGATGCTGAATTGTGGCTGTTTGCCGTGCTGACATCCAAGATGCACAATATATGGGTGCGGGCTGTTGGGGGCAGATTGAAAACAGACTATCGCTATTCGGCAACCCTGTGTTACAACACCTTCCCGTTCCCGAAGATTTCAGCCGAGCAGAAGGATGAGTTGAAAGCCCTTGCAAGGGAGGTATTGGGCGCACGTGCCGAGCATACGGAGATGACGTTGGGCGAGATGTACAATCCCGAGACGATGCCTGTGGATCTGCGTTTGGCTCATCAGGCGTTGGATGCCGCCATCGAGCGCTGTTACCGCCCCGAACCCTTCACCTCCGACGAAGAGCGCTTGGAATACCTCTTCAAACTCTATGAACGTATGACTAAAAAGAAGTAATCTAAACTTTATTATAATGAATATAACTTTCTTAATTGGCAATGGCTTTGATATTTCGCTTGGGCTTAAAACGAGCTATAGTGAGTTCGCAAAATATTACATACAACGTCCATCATCTCACCCGTCTATAGAGAAATTAAAAACAGACATAGAAAAAGATATTCATAACGGAGAGAAAGAATGGGGAAGCAAATGGGCTGATTTTGAGCGTGCTTTTGGTGAGTATACGAAGAATCTTTCAGGAATAAAAGAATTTGATATTGTGTACGATGATGTTGTAGCTGAAATGCATACATATATAACACAAGAAAAAGAACGGTTTGACGATGTTATTTCGAAGACTCCAATAATTGATGATGTATTTGTGAGGTCATGCATATATCCTGATTCTTTTATTAGAGAAAGATCAAAAATATCTAAGTTATTTCAAGGTAACATACATCTTTATTTTATTAATTTCAATTATACAACCACTTTTGATAGATTTGCAAAAAGCATAAATTGGAGGTATAGAAGTAGAGGAGAATTGCTTGTCGCGGAAAGTAAATTATACCATGTTCATGGAACTTTAGATACTGCTTTAGTATTTGGTGTTAATGATACTTCGCAAATAGTAAATATCGAGTTCCAAGAAAATCCTGTAATATCTACTCAATTGGTAAAGCCGAGCTTTAACCAAAAATTGGGATATGGTATAGACGACGAATGTGTAAATGTAATAAAAGATTCTGATTTGATATGTGTGTATGGAATGTCTATGGGAGTTACCGATAAATATTGGTGGGAGCAAATTATCGAGAATTTAAAGAGTGGCGATCATTACGCTATATTGTTTCAATGGAGCGAAAAACAATATAGAAAATATCAAGCGTGGCTACAAATTAGAGAAGAGGATAATATAAAAGCCAATTTTTTGAAACATGCGGGATTGGGGTTAGAGGATTCAATCTCAAATAAGATCTTTATTGGTTATAATACAGATATATTCAAGGGAATCGTGAGAAAGGAATAAATCAACATATTGATATGTCAGAACTATATCATTATACAACAGGAGCAGGATTGCTCGGTATGTTAGAAGTCTCCGGATCAAAAGATAGCTCGAAATCCGAACCAATTACCGATCTGACTATGCGTGCAACGCATTGCATCTATATGAATGATCGATCGGAGTTTTTTTGGGGAATACAGCTTTGCAATAAGGCAATACGTGATTATGAAAAGCGAAACAAAGTGTCCAAGGAAATAAGCCTACAAAAATATCTTAAAGATCCGTATAGCGAATCAAATACATGGTCGTTATTGTATTTTTCTTCACATATTGATAGTATAGATTATGGTTATCCATATTTGATATCGTTTTCAGGTGCAAAAGATTCGATCCCAATGTGGGGTATGTATGCCCAAAAGGGAGGAGGAATAGCTCTTGTATTTGATAGGGATAGACTTGAGGGGAGATTTAGCGCAGATAAATATAAAGATTGTATATATTGTAATGATGGGGACACTGATTTACTTATGGGATATATTGAGCGTAAATACAAAGAGTTTATAAAGGTCAATGACGCAAAAAAGGTTGATGCCCCACGAGGAAAAATGAAAAGAATGAGAGCTATGGCTCGAATACATGAAATATATAGAGAAATATGTCCATATGTTAAGCATAAATCTTTTGAATATGAAAAGGAGTTCCGCATAGTGGTATCAAACCCCAAACCGATAAGTTATGAATTTGGAGATGAGCATAGTCTGTCAGATCATTACTCTCAACAACATTCAAATCCGTCAAGTGCAGCTATATATTTCCGCGAGAAAGATGGACTGATTATTCCATTTGTGCATCAGAAGATTCCTGTGGATTATCTTAAAGGTATTGTAGTGGGACCTACGGCTGATTTCATCAGGATGAAAGATGCACTTACTATCTTGTTGAAAAATAAAGGTGTTGATATAAGTAAGATAGATATTATTAAATCTGAAGTACCTTATAGAGGATAAACATTATGGAAAACCTTGTCAATATATCCTACAACCAAACGGGGGCATCTACCGATGTCGATGCCTTGGGTATGCGCGAAATGCAGCGCTTGGTCTATGAACAGCGTAACCGAAAATATCTTCTTGTGAAGGCTCCGCCCGCTTCGGGCAAAAGCCGCGCCTTGATGTTTGTTGCATTGGACAAGTTAGCCAATCAGGGCATTCGGAAGGTTATTGTTGCCATGCCTGAAAAGTCTATCGGGCGTTCGTTCAGAAGCACGGAGTTGAAGCGTTACGGATTCTTTGCCGATTGGCAGGTGTCGGATTACTTCAACTTGTGCAGTGGCAGCGACGACAGCCGCAAATCAGCTCGCTTCAAGGAGTTTCTCCGCAGCAGCCCCAACAAGATTCTTGTCTGCACGCACGCAACGTTGCGCAATGCCATGAAGGATGTTGAGAATGAGGAACTGAACGGTTGTTTCTTCGGAATTGACGAGTTCCACCACGGTTCGGCGGATGCCTACAACGATTTGGGTGAATTGATCCGTCGGCTGATCACCTCTACGTCAGCGCACATCATGGCGATGACAGGATCATACTTCCGAGGCGACCAAATGCCTATTCTCCGACCCGACGATGAGCAGCTCTTCATGCCGTCGGTAAACTACGACTATTACCGACAGCTGAACGGGTACAAGTATCTCAAGAGTTTGGGGTTGGGGTATCAGTTCTATACGGGAAAATTCATCACGGCAATCCCCGAGGCGCTCGATACAACCAAAAAGACGCTGATTCACATTCCGCCTGTGCAGGGCAGGGAATCCTATGCCAAGAAATACGATATAGTTGCCGACATTATTGCCGAGATCGGCGAGGTGGTCGGTGAGGATGCTGAACACTTCATCAAGTTGGTTCGCACGCCTGATGGCAGGGTCCTCAAAGTTGGTGACTTGGTTGAGGATAATGTTGCTCAGCGGGCAGCTCTGCAAAGTTACCTCCAACGTATGAGCAGCAAAGATGCACTTGATATTCTGATTGCGTTGGGTACAGCCAAGGAGGGCTTCGATTGGCAGTGGTGCGAAGTATGCCTGACGATCGGAATGCGATCTTCAATGACCGAGGTCGTGCAGATTATCGGTCGCTGTACCCGTGACTGCGAGGGCAAATTGCACGCGCAGTTCATCAACCTTGTGCCGTGTCCCGATGCGGCGCAGGAGAAAGTCAGTGTGGCGGTGAACAATATGTTGAAGGCAATAGCCGTTTCGCTGCTTATGGAGCAGGTGATGGCTCCCAAGTGGGATTTCCGCACCAAACGGGATGATGACGAAGAGGTTGCGGACCGCAAAAACCGTATTCTGCGAGTGAAAGGGTTGGCAGAACCTACGGAACGTGCCAAAGCTATCATTGAGAATGATATTACGGAGTTGAAAGCTACGGTCCTGTCAAGTGACATTCTGAAACAGGCGATGGCGAATGATGCAATAGCCGAAGTTATCACGCAGAGCCTTATCCCGAAGGTTATTCAGGAGAAATATCCCACCCTCACGGAGCAGGAGGTGGAGAGTGTTCGTCAGCAATTGGTTCTCTCGATGGCTACGCAAGGTGCTGAAATCACGGTTGATGAATACGGACGAGAGTTTATCAACATAGCCAACAAATTCTGTAACAAGGGCGTTGAGTTGGATAAACTCTCCATTAATCTGATTGACAGCATCAATCCATTCCAACGAGCATACGAAATCATGGCGAGATCGTTAACACCCGAGGTCTTGCGAGCTATTCAGTTCAGCATCGAGGAACAGCGTTCGGACATGACAATAGAGGAAGCCGTTATTCTCGTCAAGAACTATTTGCCCAAATACAAGGAGGAACATCATGGTGCGATACCATCGTTGAGCGATACAGAACCTTTAGCCAAGAGAATTGCATTGGCGATTGATTTTGTGGCAAAAAAGAAACGTGAATATCAACGTACAGGCAAGATATGAATTGGGAAGAAGAGCTGTTGAAGCTATTTGATACGGAAGAGTTCGCCGATATAAAGGCCCCTGTACAGAAGAAGACCTCAAGCGACCGACTAATTAACTCGTTCTTGGAGGTGGTGTCTTTTGTCGAGGCAAACAACCATGAGCCGCAGGAAGATGGCACTATCAATGAGATGACCTTGTCGAGAACGTTGAGTTCCATCCGCAAGGACGAGAAAAAGCGTGCAAAGTGTCTGCCTTACGATACATTGGGATTGTTGAAGGAGAAGGAGAAGACGATTGATGAGCAGTTGATGGAATTGTTCAACGACCCGTTATACGATACATCGTCTGAGGTTCAGGGTATGTTTGATGTTCCCGAATATATGAAAAAAGCATCCATTGATCGTCCCGATTATATTGCCCAACGTGTCCCTTGTGATAATTTCGATGAGAAATATGCTGCGAGATTCAAAGATGTTCATGCCAAACTGAATGACGGACGTTATAAATTGGTCAAGTTCAAGGATGAGCATCTGAAGGAGGGAGCCTATTTTGTAGTTGACGGAATACTTGTCCTTTTGGATAAGATTGAGGACGTTAAAAAAAAGAGGGATTACAAATTGGATGGCAGAACGTTGTGCATATATGAAAACGGCTTGCAGTCCGACGTGTTGCTTCAAAGTTTGGCAAAGTCAATCTATTCAGGCGGCTATTCTGTACGGGATATGACATTGTCGGATAATGACCACCTAAAAAAGCAATTCACCGTTACTGAAAGCGACGTTCCAAGTGGGCATATATATGTGCTGCGTTCAAAATCGACAGACCCTGAGATAGCATCCATCAAAGACCTATATAAGATTGGATTCACGACTCAAACTGTCGAAGAACGAATTGCCAATGCCAAGAATGATGCAACTTACCTGTTTGCAGATGTGGAAGTAGTCGCTTCGTGGCAAGTGTTCAATGTGAAAGCGGTAGCGTTTGAGAATCTAATACACAAATTATTCAGCCATGTGCAACTGAAATTGTCAGCAGGGGATTCAAATCCGAAGGAGTGGTTTGTTGTCCCATTGCCAATTATCGAACAAGCCGTGAATTATATCATCGGTGGTCAGCCTATAGCTTATGACGCGCAGTTGAAACAGATTGTATTATTATAAGTTAAAAAGATAACGTAGTACAAAAATATCTGCCATCAGAAACGGTGGCAGATATTATTTTAGCACAATCATAAATATAATACAATCATTTTATTTCATGCTCAAAGAAGTATAGCGGATAATCTAAATGATAATCAATGTGTCCATGATCTCGTATCATTGTTAGAATCTTTCCCATTGAATTTCTCCCACTTAGAGTATAATTACAGTGTTCAAATAACGTCTCTTCATATATCTTCTGTATTTTTCCAATATTAGATTCAAATTGTTTCATTTTCTGCTCATGGCGTTTCTGTGCTGACGCAGTCCGAGGATTCTTCAATGTCTCCTCCCGACTAATAGCCTCTTTCTGTAGTGCTGAAATATATCTTCTAACACTACTTCGCGTCTTGTTAATAAGATCACGTTTTTCGAGATCCTGACAGCCCCATTTTAGAACAGATTCATTAGTTCGCTGCATCGTAGCATCCTCTACAATAATCTTGCCCTTGGTCGTATTGAGAAGCTGTCTAAACCCTTCATTCTGTTCATATTTAAGATTTATCACATATTTCATAACTTCAATATCGAAATCAGCATCATGCCAATTGGGATGATGGTATGCCTTATATTTACTGCTACCTACAAATATTTTTTTGCACCACATCGCATTTTCGTATTCTAAAATCTCTTTTTGTAAATCAGGGTAACCCGAAAATCGCAATGCAATGAATAAATGCTCTGATGTGTAGCAATGGTGTCCCAACAAATCAATAGGGTAGGCTGTGCTCATATTTGAAAGAGCCCCATACCTACCTGATAATTTCGAGAATGTTATTATATCTGATGCTTTATAATGCTCAGTTCGTCCAAATTCTATTGTATAGGGATCACATTCTGACACAATATCCGCAGGAGTTATATATAAGTCTCTAATTGGAAGATTGAGTACACGAGACATATTCTCCAATTGCTTTTTACTGATGTTCTCTCCTTTTAGAATATGGTAGCAATGTTCTCGAGTGATGCCAAGCATCTCCGAAAACTGTCTAACTGATATATTCCTCTGATTTATAATTTGTTTAACTTTTAAATCATTCATATCTTTTTATTTTTATATAAATGTAATAATTTTTATTAC
>ENA-ORNR01002672-ORNR01002672.1-human-gut-metagenome-genome-assembly--contig:-NODE-2672-length-14232-cov-13.256966_pt1 | contig 14232 bp, 6 predicted proteins | sample MGYA00242114_ERZ509020 | MGnify/ENA primary metagenome ERZ509020 (study PRJEB26280, sample SAMEA2338758) | human gut metagenome | biome: human gut; feature: human-associated habitat; material: faeces...
TAGCGTATATTTGGCCCCAATACTATGATAAAAAAGATAGTCCATATTATAAACAGTTCATTTCTCCACACATTTGGAAACAAATGTTAGAGGCCGCTTATACATATTGCGATGGAAGTATCATATGGTCGAGCAGAACAGATGAGAATAACCAATCTGTATTTTGGAATGATCTTCGAGTTCAACAAATTTGGGAAGTAACAAAACAATTTATCCATTCTCATAAAGAACAAATTGTTTTTCCTGTAAAAGAAAACTTGTCCATATCAACCTCTGCTTCACAAAAGTTCAACATATATCTAAACACAAGCTATCCCCAATTAGCCCAATATGGAGTTCAGACCATACAAATGATTAATGAAGGAGATTTGGGAAACTGCGCCAACGAAACTTTTGTTTTCGATGTAGCCAAAGCGAAACAACTTGCCACAAATATCCCTGACTCCTCTAATACGCCTATATGCATTACACCTGGCAATAAACGGAGTGATATATCAAATTATGAAGAAATTTACAGGATATTTAAAAAAGGCAATGATAATCAGATATGGCAAATACCATCCCTTAGTCTGGGAGAACTAAGGCTTCATAATTCAAATATGCATGTCAACATGGGAAGTTGGACAATAAACACAATGACTTCTTCACAAGAATTGAAAAAATCCACAGATGCCATTATCATCAATGCTCCTATCATTGACAATGATACAATTGCTTGGAAAAAAGAATTATACATTACTGTAAAAGAAGCACAATTCAAATCCAAAGGCAAACCTATATACGTCTATTTGCCAACCGCATCGCCTAATAACAACTATAAAATAAAAGCTATAGAATGGAGAACCGCATTAGAAACCATCCGCCAATGGTGTAACGGTATAATAATACATGATATCGATAATAATCTGCCTGGCACCAATTCAGCAATATGGCAGGAAACTCTAAAATTCATAAGAAAAATGAAGAATACAGTAGATTAAACTTACGTTTTTTGAGGATTAGTCTGCGTAAAATCAAATATACCCCTTAATATATCAAGCTATATTTGCATTATTAGGATATCCAATCAATAAACAGTAATACCAAATTTAATACAAAATGAAAATGAAACCATTAAAAAGCAGAATTCAACGAGATGCATCCCGAATAAAATTTTCACAGATATGCATCTTTATGTTCTTTTTCCTTTTTCCCTCCTCTGTCTATTCTCAAAGTCAGAAACAAATCACAGGAAGCGTACAAGATATTCAAGGGAATCCACTTATTGGAGTCAGTATTTTGGAAACCGGAACTTCAAATGGAACTATTACAGACATGAATGGAACTTATTCTCTCAATGTAAGTTCCACAGGTGCGACACTAAAATTCTCATATATCGGCTATGAAGAACAACTGATAAAGATACAAGGTCGAAATATCATCAATGTAAAGATGAATGAAGAAACCAGCAACTTGGATGAGGTCGTAGTAGTTGGTTATGGAGTTCAACGAAAATCAGATTTAACAGGAGCAATATCATCTATCAATGCAGACGAAGCCTTAAAAAAGATGCCCACGGCTCAAGTAGCGGATTTACTTCAAGGGCGCATTGCCGGACTTAGCATTGTAAACTCATCCGGAGCGGCAGGTGCCACTGCTACATTGCGTGTCCGAGGTATAAACTCCATAAAAGCAGATGGTGGCCCACTAGTTGTTATTGACGGATTTCCCGGCGGTAATCTCAGTGCTATAAATCCCGCAGATATAAAATCTATTGAAGTACTAAAAGATGCCTCATCAACAGCAATATATGGTTCAAGAGGAGCTAACGGCGTCATCTTAATTACTACAAAATCTCCTAAAGAAGGTAAATTATCTGTAGATTATAACGGTTATATTGTTGCCGGAACGCCAGCCGACAAGCCTTCCATCATGCCAGTAAACGAATTTGCCCGTATGGCCAATGACTGGAATCAAGCATATTATGGGAAAGATCTCTATAGTGAAAGACAAATCACAAATTTCACCAATGGATATGACACTTATGATTATATGGGAAACATCATCAATGATTACGCCATCAGTCATTCTCACGACATCAGTATCAAAGGAGGAAATGAAAAGCTGAGCTTCCTATTCTCCACCCAATATATTCATAATAAAGGAATTGCGGGTCATTCCACAAATGACAGATGGAATTATCGCTTAAAAGTAGATGCCAATATCACTAAAAAACTAAAATTCGGAGCTAATTTTTACGGTATGGTTAATAGTGCTGCTGGGAATAACTTCTCCGGACAATACAGCTTACTCACCTTGGCACAACAATTTCCACAAACTGTACTTCCATATGACAAAGAAGGAAACCTCACACAAGGAACAATCGATAATACAGGCATTTACAATCCAATAGGTTTCATTGATGAACAAAAAAAGAACAACAATGAGGATATGACTTTTAATAACTGGCTACAGGCATATATCAGTTATGAAATTATCCCCGGATTAACATTCAGAAATGAGCAGCAAATAAACATAGGAAACCGTTTTTATGGAATTACAAACAGTAAACAAAGTATGAACGGATTCTTAAAAGGCAAATCATTAGCAACATATTATGATGCAAATTCATGGGGATGGCGCATGACAAACACACTTAACTATACGAAAGAGCTGAATAAAAATAACCGCATTAACACTACCATCGGTGTAGAAGAAAGCATATCACGTTCATACATCATGAAACAAATCGCAGAAGGACTAACCTCCGAAAGCATCGGTTGGAAGAATATGATGTTAGCAGAAACCAGTAAACTGGACAATAACACAATCAGTAAAACAACAGCTATTTCATACTTCGGACGAATCAACTATGTTTTAATGAATCGTTATATGGCCACAGTAACATTCAGAAGGGACGGTTCTTCTCTGTTATCTTACGACAATAGATGGGATAACTTTCCTTCCTTCAGTTTGGCATGGAATCTGAAAGAAGAACCATTCCTTAGAAATGTTAATTTTTTGGACCAATTGAAACTCAGATATGGATATGGAGTTTCCGGAAATCAAGCAGTAGCTGCCTATTCTGCATATACACAATACGATGCAACCATAGGAAATGGACAGACAGCTTATACACTTGTTCCAGGTAATCCTATCTTAAAATGGGAAAAGACACATCAACATAACTATGGCATCGATGCAGCTTTTCTTAATGGCAGGATTTCATTCACTTTTGATTATTATGACAAAAAGACAAAAGATGCCATCAATACCGTAGTTCTTCCAGCAGATACAGGTTTATCATCTGGACTAAGAAATGCAGCAGAAATTAGCAACAAGGGGTTTGAAGTTACTTTGGGAGTCACTCCTCTTACTACAAAAGACTTTTATTGGAAAACAGACATTTCATTAGCCCATAATAAAGCTAAAATTGAGAAATTGGGAGATATAGATTCAGACTTCATGGAAATAGGCACAGGATGGGGAAATTCTTTCTATCGTTATTTCGCAGGAGAACCGATCGGGGCAATCTACGGTCTCCAATCCACAGGAGTATGGAGTACTGAAGAATATAACAATCCTGATATTAAAAAGCCAACTTCTCCTACAGTAAGACCCGGCTCTTACAAGTATGTCGATCAAGATGATAGTGGGACTATAGATGCAGATGATTATGTCATTATTGGTAATGGACAGCCAAAATTCAACTGGGGAATGAATAATTCATTCACTTATAAGAACTTTGATTTAAATATTTTCTTAATAGGGTTTCATGGGTTTGATATTTATAATTACCCAAGAGCCAGACTAACAAGTTCTTTATCTCCATTCCCCGAATTAGCGGAACGTTGGATCGCAGGTAAAAATGAAAATGCAGTCATTGCCGGATTCGGTAAAGACAGGGACGCTATAACAAGCCCCGAAACGGTAGCCTCATCCACATTTGTAGAGAAAGGAGATTTCGTAAAATTAAAAAGTATTACTTTAGGCTATAATTTCTCCAAAGATTTATTGTCTAAAATAAATTTAAGTGCAGCAAGAATTTACTTTTCGATAAAGAATGTTTGCACAATCACCAAATATTCCGGAAATGATCCCGAATTATCTATCAGCAATCCTCTACGTCCCGGACTTGATATGGGGACTTATCCTAGTCAAAGAGAATACCTACTTGGCTTAAATGTTTCATTCTAAATACAAGAATACAATGAAAAAATATATATTCATACTTCTAACAAGTTTTGCCCTAACTTCTTGTGTAGACTTATTACAAGAACCGCAAAGCAAATTAACCCCTGCTACTATTGAATTGACAGAACAGACTCTTGAAAATATGACTAATGGACTCTACAAAGATTTATGGGGAGAAAATTTCGGCTTCAATTGCCGAGTGGCATCACTCTCATTGGCTGGTGATGATATGACTTCCGGTGCTTTGGATAAAGTAAGAAATGTGTTGGACGATCAATTAAGAGTACCAATAGACAATGCAGATGTATTAAATCTATGGAGATACCTTTATCAAACGATATATTCTGCAAATAATATAATAAATCTAATTAATGAGAACGAAAATATTGACACACAAATTAGTGACAAATACTTGGGAGAGGCCTATTTCTTTAGAGCTTTATCCTATTTTTATATCGTAAGATATTGGGGAGATGCTCCTGCTATTACAGATCCCAACTCGAGTACAGATATAGATGGGAATAGTAATATGCCGCGCAAACCGGTGAAAGACATCTATGAGAGAATTATTCTTCCAGATTTAAACAATGCGATCGATCTACTGCCATTACAAAGCCGTGACAACAATAATCAAGCTCCAACTTCCTGGGCTGCCAAAACTTTGCTTAGTGATGTATACATAACTATGGCAGGATGGCCATTAAAAGAAGAAAATTATTATGCAGAAGCTGCTAAAACAGCAAAAGATATCATAGAAAACGGGCCTTACGATCTAGTAGGTGAATATAAAGACCTTTGGATGAACGCCAAAAAAACAGATAAAACCGAACATATTTTCGCACTGCAACATTCACTATCATATTTACCAAGCCAATATGGCATATCCTATCTTGGAAAAGAAGAAAATGGCTGGTATGACTATGTAGGTGATCCTGTATTCTTCAAAAACTTTCCCGATGATAAAAGAAAAGAATTCTGTTATGTAACATCAACCGTAGATACCAAAGGAAATCAGATTGAATGGGAAGACTTTGATATAGGTGCACCTTTCATCCGAAAATATAGGAACTATGGAGGTTGTGGAACATACGGAATTGAAGGGAACACTGCTACACGTAGCTCGCTTTCAGAGGGGCTCACTCCTATTTACAGATTTGCAGACGTATTACTAATTTATGCCGAAGCCATTAACAAAGCAAAAGGCGGGCCAGACGATCTCGCATATAAATGTTTAAACAGAATCAGAGACAGAGCATTCGGAAACCAAAGTCATCAATATGCAGGTTTAACACCAGAAAAGTTTGCAGATGCAGTATTCGATGAATTTGGTTGGGAAAATGTATTTGAATTCAAAAGATGGTTCCAATTGGTAAGAACAGAAAAAGTAGACGAAGCTGTAGGCAAGAATACAGCAATAGGAGCGAGATTAAATGCTAATAAAGAAAATTATCTTTTCCCGATACCTGTAAGACAATGCGAACTTAGAGGTTGGAAAAACAACCCTGGCTATTAAGTTATTTATCAAAAATCAAAGACTATATGAAAACATCAGACATTAAACGGTTTACCATGTTACTATTTACTATTATGCTGTTCATTACAGCATGTAGTGATGATAATATTCGCCCTCCTTATTTAGAGGAAGAAGTTGAGCCTACTCCAAAAGAGTTTGTTATTTACGATGCCATGAGCTATAAAGATAAACCGGATCTTACATCGGATATGATTTCAAAAATACGCTTAATCTACGAAGGTTTTCTGCTTACTGACGGCGAACTTGATATGAAAAAGATAACGACCCAGATTAGCCTAACAAAAATGTCCAATTATCAAGCTGTCAGCACAGATATTGAGGCTTGGTATTCGACTAAAAAAGGAGAAGATATTAAGGATGGACTAAAAATAGTATTTGATGCCTTTAAAAAAGAGATACCCCATTGCACTGTGGGGAATTACGGTGTGCCTGTGAGCGACTTAAATGTTTTTAGATTTAATAGAACTGAATCAGAAGAGAAGCTCATTGAATTATGGAAACAGCACAGTGAAAAGAGATGTCCCGCCGCTGAAGTGTCAGACGTACTTTATCCTTCATTATATATCATGACTCCAGACGTTGACCAATGGTTGAAAGATTTAAAGACAACAGTAGAATATATAAAGGAAAGATTTCCCGGAAAAAAAATCGTCGGATATATTTGGCCACAATATTACAATCTTAAAAGTAATCCTGATTATATGAAATTTATTCCCGCCGAGAAATGGGATAAAATATTAGAAGGATGTTACCAATATTTAGATGGAGCAATAATTTGGTCGAATGGAAAAGATGAAGATGGACAAACTGACGTTGCGTGGAACGACCCGAAAGTCCAAGCAATGTATAATACTACGAAAACGTTTATCGAACGACATAAAGCTAACATAAAACTAGATAAGTCGGAAAGTAGTGATGATGATGGCGGATCAGAGCCTACCGAATTCTATGTATATGGCGCATTAAATTTTCAGAACACTCCTGCTAGTTTGTTAAATTACGGCATACAGCCGATATCAGTAGTCAGCGAAGCAAATGTTTCCGAAGCTGAAAAACAAAATGGTATATATCCTCCTGCCATTGATAGAATCCAGAATTTAGCAACTAATGCAACACATCCTGTTTGCATATCCATCAGCACTTGGCATGTAGATCGCTCTACGAATAATAGCGCAATGATGTCACGTTTCCAAACCGTACATGACACATTCAAAGATGTCAATTCAAAAGTTACAATCGGATATCGTGGTGTTGGTCCTACAAGTCTCACGTCGCTCAGAGTTACCAGTTATACACAATCTGATTTTCAAAGGAACGATTCATGGCAAAGATATGCAGTAGAACCTATGAGGGGAATCAGAGAGTATGCGGATGTATTATATCCAGAAGTTACAATCATCAATGACGACCTGGAAACTTGGAAACAAGATTGTTCTACAGTTTTGAGAGAAGCAAAATGGAACAACCCAAATAAAAAAATATTCGCCTGTATCATGACCAATTATTTTAACAAGACAGGAAATATACCAGAAGACTATGAGCCTTTTGCTGATGCGTACAAGCCAATCAAGGAAGCCACTTGGTTGAATGCTCTTGAATATTTGTACCGAAGATGTGACGGTATTGTCATTATCGGTAATTGCCAAAAAGATGATCCCATTGAATATAGTGAAAACTTAGGTATCATGAAAGCTACAAAAACTTTCTATGAAAACCATAAGAATATTATCGATAAGACACTACCCGAAGAAGAAGAAAAGCCTGTTACTAATAACCTTATTACAAATGGTGGATTTGAGGATAAGATAGAGCCATCTTCCATGGCCCCCGTCGTACATGGCAACAGTCTTGTCCGTCCTCTAAGGCTTAGCGGTTTCTTTGAAACTACAGCACAAAAAACATTTCCTACAGTAGATGGTGCCGTTACAGTTCCTGATAACGTCTGGTTTCATAGATGCAACAATAATTCATGGTACTGGTTTACCTATATTGATGATACATCTACTGCCTATACAGGCGGCGGGACACCAATCTCACATTCTGGAAACAAATCTGTAGTTATTTATACTGCAGCCAATGCCGAGGCAGCTAAATACAGTAGTCATGCTAAAAATTTAGAACACCTCCAAGGAGTCGCACAACGTTTATCTCTAGATAACAGCAAAAAATACAAACTACAATTTTTCTGTTATCGTCCAAATCTCGTTTGGGGCACAACGAATGTTGCCGTAAATATAAACCATGCAGAAAAAATTGTCGTAGGAATTGTATCCTCAACAGGAGCAAATGTAAATACAGACTATACATATGAAAAAGTTATCACGTTAGAGAAAACAGAAGGTTGGAAAGAGTATAATATTACTTTCGATCTTCCCGATATCATCCAAAAAAATCCAGGTAAGAGTTTTGAAAAATGTGCTATATTTTTCAACATAGTACCAGAAATAGACAGTGCACAAAAAACACTGAAAACATTAGTTAATTTGGATGACATCACTTTAACGGAAACGAAATAACAAAATGCTCTTTAATTACAGTTTAATATAAATGGGCTAAGGTTTCATTTATATTAAACTGTAATATTATTCATTTTATCCGATAAAAACATGAATAAAATTCTTCTAATATTATTTTTCATTGGAAATATATTAAATACTACCACAATACATGGACAGAACAACTGTCCTCTAATTCCATGTCCACAAAGCAGTAACAGAATAAATGAGACATTCCAACTATCAAACAGATGTGTTATTGTATATACTGAAGAGTTTGAACCTCAAGCTTACCTTCTACAGAAAGAGCTTCTCCGATATACTTCAATCGCCGTAAGTGTACTTCCTGATAAAGAAACTCAAAATTCAAACATAATATGCAATATTATTGAACTTAAAAAAGACTATAAATTCAATACAGAAGGATATTCTTTAAAAATGCGCGCCAAAAGCATAACTATTACAGCTGGACAACCAAGCGGAATGATAAATGGCATCATGTCTCTAATTCAATTAACTAGATTATCCACGCAGCAAGACACCTTTATACCTGTCGAGTGCTGGGAAATAGAAGACAGCCCTTTATATGCGTGGAGAGGTTTTATGTTAGATGAAGCCCGTCATTTCTGGGGTATGAAAAAAGTAAAACAGATTTTGGATTGGATGGCCTTTTATAAGCTAAACAGATTTCATTGGCATCTGACAGATTCTCAAGGTTGGAGAATAGAAATAAAAAAATATCCCAAACTAGCTCTTATTGGAGGAATCGGCAACTATGGAGAAGAATACACCTCTGCACAATTCTACACACAAGAAGAAATAAAAGAGATTGTGTCTTATGCTCGAGAAAGAAACATACATATCATACCTGAAATCGATATGCCGGGACATGCGTCTGCTGCCTCCAAAGCATATCCAGAATTTAGTGGTGGCGGTTCTCCTAAATATCCCGGATATACCTTCAATCCTGGGAAAGATTCTGTATACACTTATTTAACAGACATCCTAAAAGAAGTAGATGCACTGTTCCCCTCCCAAGTAATCCACCTTGGAGGAGATGAAGTACATTACGGTAATCAAGACTGGAATACCAACAAGGATATCCAAAATTTGATGAAACATGAAAAAATGAAGAATTTAAAAGACGTAGAGAATTACTTTTTCCAAAGGATGGCTGATTCACTTCTGCTTATCCATAATAAAGTAGCAGCTTGGGATGAAGTGGCTGATTCCAAATTATCTCCAGAGCAGACCATCGTATTTTTTTGGAGACAGAACCGACCTGAACAACTCCAGAAATCATTAGATAGACAATTTAATATTGTATTATGTCCACGATTGCCAATGTATCTTGATTATGCACAAGACACTTTACAAGTACATGGGGTTGACTGGAGAAAATTCTCATGTAACTCTTATCAAAAAGTATATTCTTTCAGTCCACAAGATATACCTGTCAAATATCCTCAAAATTGCAACATACTAGGAATACAAGCTAATCTATGGACAGAACGTATTGAAACAGAGGACAGACTTGATTATATGCTTTTTCCCCGGATAGTAGCACTGGCCGAAAATGCATGGACAAAAGAAATGAATAAAAATATCGATTCTTTCAATGTACGTCTAAAAAAACAATTTGATTTATATAAAAAAGATCATATCTACTATTCAAATCCTTTTGCCCCTAAAGAAACCGGAGAACCTGTTAGATAAAACCAACATTCAGAAAAATGAAAAGAGTTAATATTTACACATTTCTATTTTGTACTATATTCCTTGCAATAGAATGTTATGCTCAACAAGCATCCTATCCCAAGTCAAAGATATTGCAGAAAAACTTTTCCAGCAATCTTAAAGAGCAATTAAGAGAACTAGAAAAAGATCCTTTCGTGCAGTATTTAAACGAATGCCGGGAAAAATGGAAAGACAATCCCTACAGACCAATCTATCACTTTTCCAGTCCGGAAAGTATTTTACACGACCCTAACGGTTTATGCTATTGGCAAGGAAACTGGCATCTATTTTATCAATATTTGCCCTCTAAGGATTTCAGACAACACTGGGGACATGCAGTCAGTCATGATTTAATTCATTGGAAAGATCTACCCATAGCTTTATATCCCGGTCCAGAAAACATGTGCTATTCCGGTGCTACCTTAGCCGAAAAAGACAAAGTCATAGCTATGTATTATGGAGTTGACTTAGGAGATATTGTGGCTACATCCAGCGATCCATTATTACTAAACTGGGAAAAGATAGCAACACCGGCTATTCCAAGAGTTAAATCTGGAGAAACTCTACCATATTATGTGTTTGACCCTGCCATTTGGAAAGAAGACAGCATATACTACGCCGTAACAGGAGGGCGAACAAATACAGGTCCGGGACACAAAGCAATGAGATCAACATCTCTTTTCTCTTCAAAAGATCTAAAAAACTGGAAATACGAACATGACTTCATGAAAAATGAACGTTTTTTACCACCAGGAGAAGACGCCTCATGTCCATACTTCTGGCCAATAGGAAACAGGCACATCTTTCTATTTTTTAGTCATACAACCGGTAGCCAGTATTTATTAGGCGACTATAATAAAGAAGAACATTGTTTTTATCCAACATTTCACGGACGTTTTAACTTCATGTCTTTTCTTCCCGGAGGAGTACATGCGCCAAGCGCAACAAGTGATGGCAAAGGAGGAGTCATAGTTATACATAATATGCATACGGGTAAAAAGACGTCCGGTTGGAGGGGTATAACAACCCTTCCAAGAAGGCTCACATTAGATAAATGTGACACAATCAACATACAACCATACGGAGATTATGAATCACTTCGTACCCACCATAAACATATAGATAAGCTCAACCTACCGGCAAACGAGGAAATCATAATCGATAACATAAAAGGAAATGCACTTGAAATCAAGGCTGAAATCAATATAAACTCTTCGCCAATGATAGAAATGAATGTTCTACGTTCACCAGATAAAGAGGAATTTACTTCTATCAAATTTTTCAAGGATAGAGGAGTGGACTTAGTCAGAACAAATCCTGCAATGAAAAATCAAAGATGGAGTTTGATCTCACTTGAAACCGCTCACTCTTCCATACTCCCGGATGTAATATCCAGAGCACCAGAACTTGCTCCTGTATATCTTAAGCCGGACGAAACGCTCAAGTTGCATATATTTATAGACAAAAGTATTGTTGAAGTCTTTGTTAACGACAAACAAGTGGTAACAGCACGAGTTTATCCTGGAAAAAAAGAAAGTACAGGCATTTCACTAAAATCACAGGGAACGGATGCAACACTTATAAGTATGGATGTCTGGCAGATGAAAAGTACATACAAAGAATTACAGAATGATTTTATAAAATAACCTTTGATAAGAATACGTTTTTTGAATATAGCTTTTCGCTTTTCTTCTAAAAACATCACTTCTACATACCTAACTTTGCAAATAGAAAATAAGAAAACCCTGTAAACTAATTTATCTATAATAATGGAAAACAATAATACCTCAAATAAAAAGACCTACTACATTTCAATAGCCATTCTCGCCGGAATGTTCTTTATTTTTGGATTTGTCTCTTGGGTCAACTCCATACTTATTCCTTATTTCCGTATATCTTGCGAACTGACACATTTCGAATCCTACTTTGTAGCATTTGCTTTCTATATTGCCTATTTTGTAATGGCCGTTCCCTCAGGAGTGCTGTTAAAGAGAGTAGGCTTCAAACGAGGGATTATGTACGGCTTCATGCTAACCGCATTGGGGGCTTTCATATTCGTTCCGGCCGCTTTAGCCCGACAATTCGAGATCTTTCTGATCGGTTTGTTTTCCATAGGAACAGGTTTGGCAATCCTACAAACAGCAGCCAATCCATACGTAACCATTATCGGTCCGATTGACAGTGCTGCCCGGCGTATCAGTATCATGGGGATATGTAACAAATTTGCCGGAATCATTTCTCCTCTCATTTTCGCAGCACTGATTCTGAAAGCAGATGACAGTGAACTTTTTGCCTTGATAGAATCGGGTACATTGGATGCAACAACCCAAAATGCCATGCTTAACGAGCTGATACAACGTGTTATCGTTCCGTACGCTATACTAGGAGTGTTGCTTTTATTAGCGGGAATCGGTATCCGTTATTCTGTCTTACCGGAAATTAATACGGATGAGCAGAATGCGACAGACGACAAAGAAAGCGGGCATAGCAACCGGAAAAATATTTTTGGCTTTCCATACCTCATTTTAGGCGCATTAGCGATCTTCTTTCACGTAGGAACACAAGTAATAGCCATTGACACTATCATTAATTATGCCAATTCTATGGGTATGGATTTACTGGAAGCAAAAGCATTTCCCTCATATACTTTGGCATGTACAATGATCGGCTACATATTGGGAATCATCGTAATCCCCAAATATATCTCACAAAAGAACGCACTGATTGCGTGTACAGTACTAGGATTATTCCTCTCATTTGGAGTTGTATTGGCTGACTTTAACGTAACTCTTTTCGGCCATCAAGCCAATGCCTCCATCTTTTTTCTCAATGCACTAGGCTTTCCCAATGCACTAATTTATGCAGGTATCTGGCCATTATCCATTCATGGATTAGGAAAGTTTACGAAAACAGGTTCCTCACTGCTAATCATGGGACTTTGTGGAAATGCGATCCTACCGTTAGTTTACGGTCATTTTGCTGAAATATACGATTTGCGTATCGGCTACTGGGTATTAATCCCTTGCTTCCTTTATCTTGTATTCTTTGCTGTTAAAGGGCACAAGATCACTTCATGGAGATAAAAAACAAATGATGAATAAACCTCAAACAACATAAAATGAAGAGACTAATCATTATAAATGGACAACTCATCTTTCCGGACCATATAGATACCGGTAAAGCATTGATATGCAACAACGGAAAGATTGAACAAATCGTCACCAATGAAATGCTTGAAATAAACCCGGACGATCAAATAATAGATGCGAAACAGCAGTATGTATCTCCCGGTTTTATTGATATGCATGTTCATGGGGGTGGCGGGCACGACTTTATGGACGGAACAGTGGAAGCATTTCTAGGGATCGCGGAAGTTCATGCGAAGTACGGAACAACAGCTATGGTACCTACAACGCTAACCTGTACCGATGAAGAATTAATGAATACTTTTACCACCTACAAAAAAGCAAAAAGCCTCAACAATAAAGGCGCTAAGTTTATAGGGCTACATCTTGAAGGTCCTTATTTCTCACCCTCCCAATGTGGAGCCCAAGACCCTAAATTTCTTAAAAAGCCATATCCAAAAGAATATAACCATATTATAAATGTCTCACAGGATATTGTGCGTTGGAGTGTTGCTCCGGAACTGGAAGGAGCTATCGAAATGGGTAAAGAATTGCAAAGACAGCATATCCTCGCTTCCATTGCACATACCGACGCAATCTATGAAGAAGTGGAAAAAGCATACAAATCCGGGTATACCCATGTTACCCACTTATATTCGGCCATGTCATCCGTAACACGCAGAAATGCTTTTCGATATGCAGGAGTAGTGGAAGCAGCCTATTTGATTGACGACATAACTGTGGAAATCATTGCTGACGGCATACATCTCCCCAAACCGCTTCTTCAGTTTGTCTATAAATTCAAAGGGCCCGATAAAACTGCACTTTGCACTGACGCAATGCGAGGAGCAGGAATGCCGGACGGAGAATCCATTCTGGGAAGTCTGACCAATGGTCAGAAAGTAATTATCGAAGACGGAGTTGCAAAAATGCCGGACCGTTCAGCTTTTGCAGGCAGTGTAGCCACTACCGACCGCTTAGTCAGAACTATGATACAAGTAGCCGACGTCCCTCTCACCGACGCTGTACGCATGATGACGCTTACCCCCGCCCGCATCTTACATATAGATTCATCTAAAGGTTCTCTTGAAATAGGCAAAGATGCTGACATCGTCATTTTCGACAATCAAATCCATGTTATTAACACAATATCAGAAGGCCATGTTAT
>ENA-ORNR01002700-ORNR01002700.1-human-gut-metagenome-genome-assembly--contig:-NODE-2700-length-14163-cov-14.054579_pt1 | contig 14163 bp, 10 predicted proteins | sample MGYA00242114_ERZ509020 | MGnify/ENA primary metagenome ERZ509020 (study PRJEB26280, sample SAMEA2338758) | human gut metagenome | biome: human gut; feature: human-associated habitat; material: faeces...
ATCTTATTTTTATAGTTTTATATCTATACTTATTTCAAACAGGACGCAAAGTAAGTACTTTTATCCGTATAAAACAAGAATTTCTTAAAATAATTCACTTATAAGCAGCTATTTTTCTTTATTTGAGTAAATCTCGGAGCATTAGCAACGCATTATTACCGGCTCTTTCAATATTCATGGCTCTTCCGCGATTTGTTTCCTGCTTGTATGTCCGAATTTCGTTTTTATAACCAGCAGCTATCCATACAGTCCCCACAGGTTTCTCCGGAGTGCCTCCTCCCGGTCCGGCTATTCCCGATGTGGCGACAGCGCAGTCAGTTTTCAATGCTTTCATCGCACCTTTTACCATTTCAATCACCGTTTCTTCACTAACGGCTCCATACTTTTCCAATGTCTCGGAAGACACGTGCAAAAGGTCCTTCTTCACTTCATTGGAATAAGCCACTATGCTACCTTTAAAATATTCCGAACTTCCGGCGATAGATGTCAGTCGCTCCGCAATGCTTCCACCTGTGCAACTTTCTGCGGTGGATACGGTTAATTTCCTCTTTTTCAGTAACTCCCCGATGATGACTTCCAACGGGGTGTCTTCTTCGCTGAAAATGTCTTCGCCCAATATTGTTTCCAATTTTGCTTTCTCACGGTTCAGAAGAGTTTCCACTTCTTTCCTGTCATGTCCGCGTCCGGTCAATCTCAGACGGATAATTCCCAGTTTGGGCAGATATGCCAGTTTGATGCAATCCGGTAAGGCGACCTCCCAAGCTTCTAATTTCTCCGCCAACACGGATTCGGGGTAATGTTGTACTAAGAAAGTCTGATGCATAATGACATCTGTTTGAAACCTCTCATGCAGTTTGGGTAATATGCTTTCAGTCATTACGGCAGTCATTTCCTGTGGTACTCCAGGCATAGATACAAGTACTTTGCCGTCTCTCTCGAACCAGCTCACAGAAGCACTTCCTACCGGGTTGTTGATTACCGTACAGTTCTTCGGAACCATTGCCTGACCTTTATTCAGTTTATTCATTGGTATTTTACCGGCCAATACCCGTTTCACGTTTTCGAAGACTTCTTCGCTGAATATCAGTTCAGTATTGAAGTACTTACAAAGTGTTTGTTTGGTAATATCATCTTTAGTAGGGCCCAGTCCTCCGGTCACTAAAACAATATTTACCCTTTTCATCGCATTATCAATTGCTTCCAGGATCTCTTCTTCCCTATCGCGAACCGATACGATGCGAAGGACTTCAATTCCTATATTATTTAACTCCCGTCCCATCCAGGCGGAATTTGTATCGACAACCTGCCCTATCAGCAGTTCATCACCAATGGTTATAAGCTCGGCAAACATATTTCTCCTGCTTTATTTATTATATATACCTATTATATTAGAATATCCCTACTTCATTAAGCTATTCTTCCTGCTCCTTTCTCTCGTTCCACGTACGTGGACTTTATGTTTCGTGTATGTGAACCGTTCGTTTCACGTACGTCAACCTACGGGTTCCCGTGCGTGAAACAAAGAAATAGAATAGAGGAAACCTATTAATGCTACCGTCATATTATCCTAATTCTACCAAGACAAACGGCAAAAGTTACCGTATCCCAATGCTTATATGTCGTTATCCCGATGCAAAAATACGGTTATTGTCACCTATTTCATCATCAATTGTCACTATTATCACCTATTGTCACTCCTATTATCACCTGTTAAGCAGCTATCGTACAAATGATTAGACGGAAAAGTGACAAGTGACAATAGAAAAACAACTTTATAGAGTGACACGAGAATAAGCCGGAAGCTCAATAGAGCAGAAATCTTTATCTAGATATTTGAAATATCCGGTAATGGCAATCATAGCCGCGTTGTCAGTGGTATAGCTGAATTTAGGTATAAAGATATTCCAGCCATACTTTTCCGCATGTTCCCGGAAAGCATTACGCAATCCGTTATTTGCGGAAACTCCTCCCGCTACGGCCACCTCTTTTATCTTATACTCTTTCGCAGCTTTTCGCAATTTGTCCATAAGGATATCTACTACCGTTGCTTCCAATGAAGCTGCCAGATCCACTTTATGATGTTCGATAAAATCAGGATCTTCCTTCATCCAGTCACGCAATGAATATAAAAATGAAGTTTTCAGTCCGCTGAAACTATAATCCAATCCCGGAATATGAGGTTTGCTGAATGTATATGCTTTCGGGTTTCCCTGGCGTGCCAGCTTGTCGATAATGGGACCGCCCGGATATCCTAATCCCATAACTTTTGAACATTTATCGATTGCTTCACCTGCGGCATCGTCAATTGTCTGGCCGAGAATCTCCATGTCATTATAGGCTTTTACCAATATGATCTGCGAATTTCCTCCGGACACTAAGAGGCAAAGAAATGGAAATTGCGGCTGTTTATTTTCTTCTCCTTCAGCTTTAATAAAATGAGCTAAAACATGACCTGTCAGATGATTAACATCAATCATAGGAATTCCGAGAGAACGAGCGAATCCTTTAGCGAAAGAGACTCCGACAAGCAAGGACCCCATTAATCCGGGACCACGTGTAAAAGCTACTGCACTCAACTCTTCCTTAGTGACTCCGGCACGTTTCAACGCTTCGTGTACTACCGGTACGATATTTTGCTGGTGTGCCCGTGAAGCCAATTCGGGTACTACTCCACCGTATGCTTCGTGTACGGCTTGACTTGCTACCACATTTGACAGCAGATAACCATCCTTGATAACGGCTGCTGACGTATCATCACAGGAGGACTCAATTCCTAATATTATTGCACTCATAAGTTATTTAAACTATTAAACGGTGCAAAAGTAATCATAAAACTACGATTCATAACGAACTATTTTATATTTTTGTTCGCAAAATAAAAGTAATCGCTTATCAGAACGCTGAAAAAGACTGTACGCTGGGTAGTTGGTATTGTACTGGGAGTATATATCGGAACTATTGCTTTGCTGAACATACCAAATGTTCAGCAAGCGATGAGTGCGTTTGTCGCCGACGAACTTTCCGAAGTGTTGAATACGAAAGTGGTAATCGGCAGAATCAATATGGGATTATTGAACCGTATTATCATTGATGATGTATTGCTTGATGACCAAAGTGGACAGGAAATGTTGAAAGTCACCCGTTTGTCTGCCAAGTTCGATATCGTGCCTTTTTTTAAGGGAAAGATTTCTATCAGCAGTGTGCAGCTTTTCGGTTTCAATATTAATCTTCGCAAGGAAACACCGGATACTCCTCCTAACTTTAAATTTGTTCTGGATGCTTTTGCTTCCAAAGACACTGTAAAGAAAGAGAGTTCGCTTGATTTGCGTATCAATTCAATATTGATTCGTCGTGGAAGAATGTCCTATCATGTACTTTCGGAAGAAGAGACTCCGGGAAAATTTAATGCCAAGCATATCCAACTTCAGAATATTATAGCCAATATATCTTTGAAGGCATTGAGCAAAGATTCGGTCAATCTGGGAATCAAGCGATTGAGCCTTGATGAGAAGATGTCCGGATTTTCTTTGAAGAAAATGAGCTTGAAGCTGGTAGCCAACAATAAACAGACAAGCATTGATAATTTTGCTATTGAACTGCCCGAGACTTCTTTAAAAATGGATACTATCCACTTGGTGTATGACAGTTTACAAGCTTTCGAGCATTTTGCGGAGAAAGTGCATTTCTCTTTCCGTACGTTACCGTCGCAGATTACATTGAAGGACATCTCTCCTTTTGTGCCGGTTCTTTCCCATTTCAAGGAACCGATAACGTTGGACATGGAAGTAAAAGGAACTGTAGACCAGTTGAACTGTTCGCATTTGGAGATTGTGTCGGAGGAACAGCAATTCCGTCTTAGAGGGGATGTCTCGTTGCAGGATTTATCACATCCGCAGGATGCGTATGTGTATGGTACTCTTTCCGAACTTTCGGCCAATACCCGCGGGGTAGGCTTTTTAGTACGTAACTTGAATCCGGATTATAATGGAGTTCCTCCCGTTCTCGAACGTTTGGGAAATATTAGTTTTCGCGGAGAAATTTCCGGATATTTCACAGACTTGGTAACGTACGGTCAGTTGCGTACAAGTCTGGGAGATGTGAAAACCGACTTAAAGTTAAGTGCGGATAAGAGCAAAGGGTTGTTCGCTTACTCCGGTGCGGTGAAAACAACGGACTTCAAGCTGGGGGAACTATTGGCTAATGAACAGTTGGGAGAAATAACTTTCAATCTGGATGTGCATGGACGGCATATCACAAATCAGCGCCCAACTGTAGAACTGAAAGGGCTGATTGCTTCAATAGATTATAGTAGATACAGGTATGAAAATATCACGCTGGACGGAGAATATAAGCGGGGTGGATTTAACGGTAAGGTAGCATTGGACGATCCGAATGGTTCCGTCTATCTGAACGGGGATGTCAATGTCACTTCCAAAGTTCCTACCTTCAATTTTCTGGCGGTAGTACACAAGGTGCGTCCGCATGATCTTAATCTTACTACTAAATATGCGGATGCGGAGTTTTCTTTGAAATTAAGGGCCAACTTCACAGGTGGTTCCATAGAAGAGATGATTGGAGAAATCAATGTCGATAGTTTGGAATTTACGGCTCCGGATAAAGAGTATTCCATGAAGAACATGAATATTCGGGCTACAAAGAAAAATGACGAAAACCAATTGAAGCTGACTTCTGAGTTCCTGACGGCTGATGTAGAAGGGAAATTCCAGTACCACACCTTGCCCGCCAGCATTCTTAATATTATGCGGAAATATATTCCGTCTCTGATATTGCCGCCTAAAAAAGAGATTGAAACGCATAATAATTTTCAGTTTGATATACATATCTATAATACGGATATTCTATCTACCATCTTTGATATTCCATTGACCGTATATACCCATTCTACTTTGAAAGGATATTTCAACGATCCTTTGCATCGTCTGCGTGTAGAGGGGTATTTTCCCCGTTTGCAATATAAGAATAACTTTATAGAATCGGGTATGGTTCTTTGTGAGAATCCAGCGGATCATATTCGTGCGTTAGTTCGTTTGACCAATCTGAAAAAGAAAGGAGCGGTTAATCTTTCTTTGGATGCGCAAGCCAAAGATGATAATGTCAGTACAACCTTGAATTGGGGTAATAATGCGGCTGTAACGTATAGCGGACAGTTGGCGGCTGTAGCTAAGTTTCTCCGTACGGAAGGAGAAAAACCGCTCTTAAAGGCAACGGTAGATGTGAAGCCTACTGATATTATATTGAATGACACGCTTTGGAAAATACATCCTTCGCAAGTGGTAGTGGATTCGGGAAAGGTGGATGTGAACAATTTCTATTTCAGCCATCAAGACCGTTATGTACGTATCAACGGACGTCTGTCCGATGATACGGAAGATTCGGTCAAGGTTGACTTGAAGGATATCAATATGGGATATGTGTTTGATATTGCCAGTATATCGGATGATGTAAATTTTGAGGGAGATGCTACGGGAACGGCATACGCGTGCGGTGTGTTGAAGAAACCTGTCATGAATACTCGTTTGTTTATAAAGAATTTCTCGCTCAATCAGGGACGATTGGGAGATTTGGATATATATGGTGAATGGGACAATGAGAATAGAGGAATCCGGTTGGATGCGTTTATCCAGGATATTGCTCCTGCTCCTTCGCACGTCACGGGTATTATTTATCCGTTGAAACCGGAGAGCGGACTTGATTTGAATATTGAAGCGAATGAATTGAATTTGAAGTTCCTCGAACACTATATGAGAAGCATCGCTAATGATATAAAAGGACGCGGAACAGGTAAGGTGCATTTTTATGGCAAGTTCAAGGGATTGAATCTGGATGGTGCAGTAATGACAGATGCATCTATGAACTTTGATATTCTGAATACTCACTTTGCCATCAAAGATACCATTCATCTGGCTCCTGGCGGATTGACATTCAATAATATACATATTTCCGATATGGAAGGACATACGGGAAAATTAAACGGATATCTGCATTATAAACATTTCAAGAATCTGAATTATCGTTTCGAGATACAGGCTGATAATATGCTTGTGATGAATACGAAAGAATCGGCGGATATGCCTTTCTATGGAACTGTATATGGAACCGGAAATGTAATGTTGTCCGGTAATGCCGCACAAGGCCTGGAAGTGAATGCCGCCATGACAACGAATAGGAATACGACTTTTACTTATATTAATGGTAGTGTAGCGTCGGCCACGAGCAATCAGTTTATTAAATTCGTTGACAAAACGCCGCGTCGGACCATCCAGGACTCTGTTCAGATTATCTCTTATTATGACCAGCTACAACAGAAACGTCAAGCGGAAACAGAAGAGCAAAAAACGGATATCCGGTTGAATATTCTAGTGGATGCAACTCCCGACGCTACTATGCGGATTATTATGGACCCGGTTGCCGGAGATTATATCACCGGAAAAGGGACGGGAAATATCCGGACGGAATTTTATAATAAAGGAGATGTCAGGATGTTCGGTAATTACCGGATTAATCAAGGAGTGTATAAATTCAGTTTGCAAGAAGTGATTCGCAAGGACTTTGTGATTAAGGATGGGAGTACAATTACTTTCAATGGTGCGCCTTTGGATGCGAATATGGATATACAGGCTTCTTATACTGTGAACTCCGCTTCGCTGAATGATTTGATACCGGATGCTTCGACCATTATACAGCAACCCAATGTGCGGGTTAATTGTATAATGAATTTGAGTGGTATGCTGGTGCGTCCTACTATCAAATTGGGTATCGAACTTCCGAATGAAAGAGATGAGGTACAGACATTGGTACGCAATTATATCAGCACCGAAGAGCAGATGAATATGCAGATTCTTTATTTGTTGGGAATTGGTAAGTTCTATACGGAAGACGCGCGTAATAATAATCAGAACTCGAATGTCATGTCATCGGTGCTCTCCTCCACTCTGTCCGGTCAGTTGAACAATGCGCTGTCGCAGGTTTTTGAGACGAATAACTGGAATATCGGAACGAATCTGAGTACAGGAGACAAAGGTTGGACGGATATGGAAGTGGAAGGCATTCTTTCCGGACAGTTGCTGAATAACCGGTTACTGATCAATGGAAATTTCGGTTATCGGGATAACCCGATGGCAAATACGAATTTTGTCGGTGACTTTGAAGCGGAATGGCTGATTAATCGTTCGGGTGATATTCGTCTGAAGGCATACAATGAAACAAATGACCGTTATTATACAAAAACAAATCTGACCACGCAAGGGGTGGGTATTATGTATAAGAAGGATTTTAATAAGTGGAGCGATCTGTTTTTCTGGAATAAATGGAAAATACGTAATAAGCGTAAACAAGAAAAGGCGGAAAGGACTGAACAGCAACCGGTAGATAGTACCCATATCGATGGGACTGCTAAATCGGCAGTGAAGAGACAACGTCTCCAGCCATAAACAAGGTTTGTCTTTTAGGATAACAACCTTGCGTAGGCGGTCATAGATAATGTATGGCACAATACAGTCCGATGTTTTGCCAATATTTTTGGCAGCAACTGTCATAGGTTTTATCCCAGGATTGGGTATTGTAGAGAAAAGAGAGCAGAAAGGGCTTGATATTTATGCTCTGGGTTGCTCTGTTTTAGCATATAATAGCTGATTAAATGATTATTAAACGATGATTGGTGTTTGTCTATAACCTCACCAATCATCGTTTAATATGTTATCTGGGGTGCTATTCTCCCTTTGTTTTACTGTTAAAGATTTAATTATCAATATCAATCAAATTGAACTTCAAGTCGAATTTTAGTTCTACTCGATTAGAGAGTTTTACTTCGTACTCTTTTTTATCTCGTTCTATTTTCAATACTTTTGTGTCAGGATAATTAGTCGTTACATATTTCTGAATAGCTGTAGGAATTGTTGCTGTAGGAACAACTGTATGTTTACAATCTATTTCAGTCCAATTTCCTTTCTTGTCAAATTCTACCTTATTGCCGTTTGTGAAAATCACTTCATAACTTTTGTAGAAGAAATCATTTTCCATTTTTGCCAATGCTACTTTGTTCTTTGGGAAATGTTGTTTGATAAACAGTTGAGCCGGTTGTGGCATTTGTGTTACTTGAATTGGTTTGTCATCATCCGCACGCGCTACTGTTTGTAAAGTAAAAAGACAGACTAATAAGAATACTAACTTTTTCATAATCGTTGTTTTTTTAATTGGTTTTACTATTATCATTTAATTTATATGGCAAAGATGAGAACAGATTCTGAAAAGATTTGGGAATTTCGGGAAATCTCGAAAGAAAAATCGAAAAATAGTGAAGTATGGCAAATAGGTTGGCAGCATGATATTCTTGAATTAGATTCTTTAGGATTCTTTTAAACCTACTAATAAACACATCCCTTATTTTTGCAACCACAAATTTGACAGTATTCATATTAAATAACCATAAGAACTTTTTTATGACTATGAGAACAAATTGTTTTTTATTATTAGCTATTCTGTTGGGATTGATTCCCATTAATAACACACACGCAAATGATTCTATCCCTAAGAGCGTGATTCTGTACACACCTTACACAAAAATCTCCGTATCTCCCGGAGCGTCAATTGACTACAGTATTGATCTTATCAACAACACAGACCAGTTGACGAATGCGAATCTTTCTGTCAGCGGATTGTCCGCCAGTTGGAAACACGAAATGAAATCCGGTGGCTGGAGCCTTAGCCAACTATCGGTACTTCCCAAAGAGAAAAAGACTTTCAATTTAAAAGTCGAAGTCCCATTAAAGGTGAATAAAGGTAATTATCACTTTGTGGTATATGCCGGAAACGCCAAACTTCCATTGGATGTGGTGGTTGCTCAAAAAGGAACATACCAGACTGAATTTACTACCGACCAACCCAACATGCAGGGAAATTCTAAATCAACCTTCACTTTCAGCGCCACTTTAAAGAATCAGACTGCCGACCAGCAGTTATATGCTTTGATGGCTAATGCACCCAGAGGTTGGAATGTAGTTTTTAAACCTAACTATAAGCAAGCCACTTCTGCGCAAGTGGAAGCCAACAGCACCCAAAATGTAAGTATAGATATTACTCCTCCTGCCAATGTAGAAGCCGGCAGTTACAAAATTCCGGTACGTGCCGCTACAGGTACCACTTCCGCCGAATTGGAACTGGAAGTGGTTGTTACCGGCTCTTATCAAATGGAACTGACTACTCCCCGTGGGTTATTGAGTACAGATGTCACAGCAGGTGATATAAAGAAAATAGAACTGGAAGTCAGAAACACAGGCTCTTCATTACTGAAAGATATTCAGCTGTCTGCCAATAAACCTGCTGACTGGGAAGTAACTTTCGAACCTTCAAAAATCGATGCACTAAAAGCCGGAGAGACATCAACGGTTATGGCTACTTTGAAAGCTTCTAAAAAAGCATTGCCAGGCGACTATGTGACTACCATCATGGCAAAAACTCCTGAAGTAAATGCCGATGCGCAGTTCAGAGTTGCAGTAAAAACTCCGATGATATGGGGATGGGTAGGCGTTCTTATCATTATTGCCACCATCGGCGTGGTTTACTATCTGTTCCGTAAATATGGAAGGAGGTAAATTATGGGCGAACAAGTGATCGTACTTACCGATTTAACCAAACAATACGGTAATTTCACTGCTGTAGATCATATTCGCCTGAATATCCGGAAAGGAGAAATCTTCGGATTGCTGGGACCGAATGGTGCTGGAAAATCAACTACTATCTTAATGATGTTGGGATTGACAGAGCCTACTTCGGGAACAGTTGAAATTTGTGGAATCAATTCTACTACACACCCCATTGAAGTAAAAAGGAAAATTGGGTATTTGCCAGAAGATGTAGGATTCTATGATGATATGACAGGACCGGAGAATTTGATCTATACAGCGCGATTAAATGGTATTTCTGATAAAGAGGCAAAAACCAAGGCTATGGAACTGATGAAGCGGGTAGGCCTTGAAGATCAGTTAGCCAAAAAGACCGGGAAATACTCTCGTGGTATGAGACAGCGGTTGGGATTGGCTGATGTACTTATTAAAAATCCGGAGATTATTATTCTCGATGAGCCGACTTCAGGGATTGACCCTGCAGGTGTTCAGGAATTTATCGAACTGATTCGCTGGTTGAGTAAAGAAGAAGGACTGACAGTGCTTTTCTCTTCCCATCATCTGGATCAGGTACAGAAAGTGTGCGACCGGGTAGGTTTGTTTAGTAATGGCCAATTACTTGCTTTGATCGATATGGCAGAATTGAAAGATAAGAAGCAGGAATTGTCTGATATTTATAACCATTATTTTGAGGAAGGAGGAGAAAGACATGAATAAAGTCAATCATCCTTTTTGGGTTATCGTCAACAAGGAAATTTCCGATCATGTCAAAAGTTGGCGTTTTATTATACTAATAGGTATTATAGCACTTACCTGTATGGGGTCGCTATATACAGCACTCACAAATATTAGTGAAGCCATCAAACCTAATGATCCGGACGGTTCGTTTCTTTTCTTGAAGTTGTTTACGGTTTCAGATGGGACTCTCCCCTCTTTTGTGCTGTTTATTAACTTCTTAGGTCCCCTATTGGGAATCGCTTTGGGATTTGATGCAGTCAATTCCGAACAAAATAAAGGAACATTGAGCCGTATGCTGTCCCAGCCTATTCATCGCGATTGCATTATCAATGCGAAGTTTGTGGCTGCTTTGATTGTGATAGGTATCATGTTGTTTGTATTGGGCTTTCTGGTGATGGGATGTGGGTTGATTGCTATTGGTATTCCTCCTACGGCAGAAGAGTTTTGGAGAATTGTTTTCTTCATCATTACCAGTATCTTTTATGTAGCATTCTGGTTGAATCTGGCTATTCTGTTTTCGCTCCGTTTCCGTCAGGCAGCGACTTCTGCATTAGCATCTGTGGCCGTTTGGCTGTTTTTTAGCGTATTCTATACCATGATTGTTAATTTGGTGGCAAAAGGATTGAGTCCGTCACAGATGGCATCACCTTATCAGATTATCAGTTATCAGAAGTTTATTCTAGGGTTGATGCGTTTGGCGCCGAGTGAACTGTTTAATGAAGCTACCACCACATTATTGATGCCTTCTGTCAGAAGTTTGGGGCCATTGACTATGGAACAGGTACAGGGAGCTATCCCTAGTCCGCTCCCATTGGGACAAAGTCTTTTAGTTGTATGGCCACAACTGACCGGATTGATTGCGGCAACGGTTATTTGCTTCGCTATTTCTTATATCATGTTTATGAGGAGAGAAATACGATCCCGATAACCTGCTCACTATAAAAGACGCAGAGGACACGGAGAAACAGATGAATGGATATACCTGACAAATTGGTTTATGATAACCGACAGGTCGTTCACTTTAAATACGTGTCCTCTGTGTTTGTTTTTTGGGTGAATCTTATGATTGGGAAATCTCGAAGCAATGTTCATTCTGCTCGAAGTAATATTTTATATTCAGATGTTGCAAACGACAGATGGAATCGGCTATAGCTAATCCCAGCCCTGTAGATCCTTCTTTTTTACTACCCTGATAGAAACGTTCGAAGATATGTTCCTTGTCTAGCGGATGTTCCACTCCCGAATTTCGGAAAGTAATACCGTTCTTTGTAATGGTGATTCGGATATGTCCCCCGTCAATATTATGTACAAATGCATTTTTCAGGAGGTTAGTGAGTAAAGCAACAGCCAGAGATTCGTTCATTGTCACCTTAAAAATGCCTTGTTCATCTATCGTGACTTCTATGTTGCGATAATCATAAACTTCTTCGTAATCTTGCAGATATTGTTTGAGAAGTACATTGAGTTCCAATTCTTTTGTATCCGTAAACTGACCATTATCAATCTTGGAAAGCAATAACAGGGATTTGTTTAATTTAGTGATGTATTCTAAAGTCTGATGCGTTTTCATCAGTTCTTCCAGTTGTTTTTCTGATAGCGAATCATCTTCCATCAACATCTCCAATCGGTTACGGCAGATAGCAAGTGGAGTTTGTATCTCGTGTGAAGCATTTCCGATAAACTGTTTTTGTTGTTCGAACATCTGTTCTGTACGTTCCACATAACGAATGGCAGCCTCATTTAATTTCCGGAATTCTGTGATTTGAGTATCGTTACTCAAAGGTTTATTTCTTTTTCCTGTTTGATAACCGTCCAGCCAGTGCAGAAGTACATAGAGCGGTCGCATATTCCGGTAAAATACCCATACGGAAATGATAATAATGCAGAATAATAAAGCCACATATAGAAATATAATCCACATCTGGATGGCATCTCTCAAATCATCTTTTTCAATGCTGGGGGTCGATACTGTCAGTTCGTGGTATCGTCCTTCATCGTCTTTAAAGATAGTAGTAAGAATACGTGCCGGCTCGGTCTCTCCTTTTTCTTCAATGTATACCATAGAGTCTTTATACTGAATATCCTCCCGGCTTTCCGCATACTCTTTGCTTACTTCCATCATATAATATTGATTGTTGGAGCCATTGGTTTTAGAAGGTAGCTCCTCGCCTGCCAATGCCCGTATAATGATAGTTTCCGAATAATCTTCCAAAGCGTCATCCACTTCATCGTTGACTTCATCGATCATCGTAACATAAAAGAAGATAGCCCAGACCGTCAGTATAAGGGTCAGAGCAAGTGTAATACGAAGAATGATGTAATATATTAATTTCATGGACAATAATCTCTTTCTTTTTTATTCTACCACCATTTTATATCCAAATCCATAAACCGCTTTGATTTCAATCGTTGCACCGGAATCTTTGAGCTTTTTGCGAAGATTCTTGATTTGCGCATATATGAAATCAAAATTATCAACCTGATCGATATGATCTCCCCATACAGATTCGGCCAAGGTATTTTTATTGATTAATCTTCCGGGGCGGTTGATGAAATATAATAGGATATCATACTCTTTTCTATTTAGTTCCACTTCCAGATCATTCACAAAGACACGATATTTATCCGGTTCTATCCGTACATTGCCTTGGCGGATATCAATTTCTCCATCGTGCTGATGACGGCGAATCACACTTTTAATACGTGCATTTAATTCAACCAGATGAAAGGGTTTCGGCAAATAATCATCCGCCCCGAGTTCCAATCCCAAGACTTTATCTTCCAGAGAGTCTTTGGCGGAAATAATAATCACATTTTCCCGTTTGTGGAGCGCCTTCAATCGTTCAAGAAGATCAAGTCCGCTTCCGTCCGGCAGCATGATGTCCAATAAGATACAATCATAGTCGTAATCTTCTATTTTGCGTAAAGCAGAATTGAAGTCACTGGCTGTTTCTACCACGTAACGTTCTTTTTCAAGTGAACATTGAATCAGTTCTCTCAAAGAGGGTTCGTCTTCTACAATCAATATCTTCATAATTTTGTTCTCCTTTCTTTTTTACATACTGCAAAGAAAAGGGATATTTCTGAAATAAAACTGAAATGGAAGGAAAAAAGAAAAGGATGAAAACGATTCAATCGCTTTCATCCTTTTTATAATGATATACAATTTCTATTTAATAAGAACGTGCAAATATGACGCGGCAAGCAGATGGTTTACCTGTAACCATACATTTACCCGGTTCTTTGTCGCCCGGAACAAATGAATCGAACGGAATACAACGAATAGTTGCTTTGGTTTCTTCCTTAATCTTTTCTTCTGTTTCAGTGGTTCCGTCCCAATGAGCCAGAATAAATCCGCCTTCTTCGATCTTTTCTTTAAATTCATCGTAGGTATCTACTGTTGTAATCTTGGAATTACGATAGTCCAATGCTTTTTTGTAGATATTAGCCTGCATTTCTTCAAGCAGATTCTGAACGTATGTTTCAATGCCTTCACAGGTAACTGTTTCTTTTTCCAGTGTATCACGGCGCATCACTTCCATCGTGTTGTTTTCAAGATCGCGACCACCCATAACCAAACGAACAGGTACACCCTTCAATTCATAATCAGCGAATTTGAAGCCCGGGCGTTTGTTATCTGCATTATCATATTTCACAGAGATGCCCAGTGCTTTCAACTTAGCTACAATGCCTTCTACTTTAGCATCAATTTGTTTCAGTTGTTCGTCATTCTTATAGATAGGAACGATTACTACCTGAATCGGAGCCAAATGTGGAGGTAATA
>ENA-ORNR01002721-ORNR01002721.1-human-gut-metagenome-genome-assembly--contig:-NODE-2721-length-14100-cov-4.552581_pt1 | contig 14100 bp, 10 predicted proteins | sample MGYA00242114_ERZ509020 | MGnify/ENA primary metagenome ERZ509020 (study PRJEB26280, sample SAMEA2338758) | human gut metagenome | biome: human gut; feature: human-associated habitat; material: faeces...
GGACGGTATCGGTCACGACCTCCACCGCCTTGTCATAGGCCGCATCGGAAACATCATCCAACAGCGTCTCCACGTCCTCGATTTTGAGCGTCAGTTCTTCCAGCTTCTGCTCCTGCGCCGCAAGCTGCTCCTTCTGCTTCATCAGGATATAATCCTGTTTTTCCAGATAGTCCCGCCCGCCGTAGGACGGCTCCTGATCCAGATGCAGCCCATGCCGTCTGGCGATGTCAAACAGGATCGTCCGGCAGACCGCATCAAAGGTCTGCTTGCGGTTGTTGTTCCGGCCTTTGGGCTTCTCCGGGTTGGGGAGAGGGATGCCCAGTTCTTCCAGCGCTTTTTCCTGCTGGGGGCACAGTTCCCCGTAGCGGTTCTGGCAGTCAAACACATGGCGCTCATGGATGTGGGGCGTCCCCTCGTCCAGATGGAGCGCCCAGTCTAAAATGTGGATATGGGAACCGAAGCGGCGCTCGAATTCCTCATAAAACTCATTGACGATGGAAAAGAGCGTATCCGGCGGGACGGATTCTCCCATCGTGCCGATCTGATAGATGCTTTCCTCCGGGCAGGTCTTGTTGTTTTTCAGCAAGTCCTCCACAGTGCGGTTGCGTTCCGTGTGCCGGGTTTTCTCATTCCGGGCGTTCTGGGCCTCCACATGGCCGCCGTAATGCTCGTAGTAGTACATCCGCTCGATTTCCTCAAAACTGAAATCCGGCTGCTCCGGGTTCTCCCGGAACTCATGGGTGGTAAAGCCCCGGTAGCAGTCCCAGTAGACATTTTGCCTTGCCCGTTCTGCGTCAATGTGTTCGCTGTTCTCCACATCGAACCGGCGGTCATTGTGGCGGGGATTATAGGTGCCATGCTTGCCGGAGCGCCCATTGTGTCGTGTCAGTTTCAAACAGATTTCCTCCTTCCTGCGAAGATGCTGCGGGGCCGGGGAAGGGCGGCGAAGCCGCAAATCCTGCGAAAGTCTGCGTCAGGTAATACCCAGTACGAGTTGACGCAGGCATCAACTCTCCCTGGGCAAGGCGTTTCACCCTTGACCCGATGGGGCGGCTGCCCTCAACCCGCCAAGGCACTTCGTCCTTGACCCGATAATGGCTGCCGCCCTTAACCCGCCAATGGGCGTTGCCCCTTGACCCCAGCAGTGCGCTGCCGCCCCTGCACCCCGGCACAAAGGGCTGGCTGCCCTCTGTACTCCCGCACCAGCGAAGCTGGCTTCCACCACAGGAGCGGCGTTTGCCAGTTTCACCGGCTCCGTATCCGCACATTTGCGCCCATAGGCGGGGAGTGGATACGGAATACGCCTGCGGGGATTGCCAGTCAAAACAGCGGGTGCAGACCCGGCATTTTGACCGTAATCGCCCCGATTTCAAGCGATTTTTTCTTCCGCTCCCACCACCTGAAAGCCATGCTCCTTTGCGTACTCCCTTGCGGCGGCTTTCCGTTCCTCGCTGTACGGCGGCACCAGCCGGATCGACAGCCGGGACTTGTCCAGCACATAGGTCACGCTGCCCTCCGGCGTGCTGCGCTCCAACCGGCACAGCAGCGGGTACTTCCGGCTGAAATCAGCCAGCCTGCGCTTCAAGCTGGCGTTGAAGGTGTAGATGCTGGCAAGGTTCTCCGCCTCGTTCCAGTTGATGATAGTTTCTTTCTCATACTTAGACAGCTTCCTCATACAGATCCTCCTCATAATCAGTGTAAGATTTCAGCACACGCAGGCTGCGCTTGAGACGGCGGTACTCGTCCATCTCCATCCGCAGATGGTGGTAAAAATCCTCGTACCAGCTTTCGCCCACCTCCGTCTCCACCTTCCGGGCCAGCCCCAGCATCCGGCGTTTGGCCTCCGGGTCAACCGTCAGGGCCGTCAGCCATTTCAGCCGTGTCACCGTATTGTGGTGGCTGGGACAGCCGTAAGCGTAGAGAATCTTCTTTTCTTTCATACTCAGTGTCATAATGATTTCCTCCATTTCTTTGCTGCGGAGCCATACGCCCCGCATGATAAACTTGTTTCCTGTCCGCCGGTCTGCCTGCAAGCCGCTCCTGCCCGGAATTTCTCCCGGCGTATCGGCCTCTTTAGTGCGCTCGATTTCTGTCCTGGCGTCACTTCCCCGAAGGCCATACCCCTTGCAGCCGGTCATTCGATTTTCAAGGTTCTGTGCCTGTCTGCAAGAACCAGTTTACCGAAAAAAGAGGCCCTTTCCCGTATATCCAAAACGTCGGAAAAACGCTTGAAATCCGCATATTTCCACGCTTATGGAATCGTGCTATAATGGGTGTAATCACTGAAAAACGATAACGAGAGAGGGGGCTTTGGATGTACGCAAAGCTGACAATCCCGGAGCGGCTCAAAGACCTGCGGGTGGTGGACAAGCACCTGACGCTGGAACAACTGGCGGAGCAGACCGGCCTGTCTAAATCCGCGCTGGGAAAATACGAAACCGATGACTACAAGGACATCAGCCCGTTTGCGATTGCAACGCTGGCGGACTTTTACGGTGTGTCCACCGACTATCTGATGGGGCTGACGGAAAATAAAAATCACCCAAACACAGAACTTCAATCTCTGCATCTGAGTGATGATATGGTGGAACTTTTGAGCAGCGGCAAAATCAACAACCGGCTTCTCTGCGAACTGGCTACCCACCCGAATTTCCGGCGGCTGATGATAGATATGGAAATCTGTATCGACCAGATCGCCAATATGCGGGTGGAGCAGATGAATCTGGTGTTGGAGGCCACCCGGCAGACCGTCATGAGAAAATATGCTCCCGGAGAAGATGACCTCTATATGCGGACGCTGGAACTGGGGCAGGTGCAGGAAAGCGATTTTTACAGCCACGTCATGCACGATGATCTGGACAGCATCGTCCGGGACATCCGGGAAGCACACCGCAAGGACAAGACTACCGCCGACCCGCAGCCCGCGCTGGATGATGTAAAGGAAAAATTTGAACAGGCGCTCAAGCAGGGCAGCCAGGAGGAAATGACCATCCACGGATTTTGCGATGCAATGCAAATTCCCTTTGAGAAGATTTCCTCGGAGGATTTTTCGGCATTTTTGCGGATACTGAGCCTGTCCAAACTTCTCAAAAATCCCAACAACATGCGAGGAAAGGCCAGCCCCATCCTGCCCAACCGTAAGGCTAGGCGCAAGCAGAAGTAAGTCTGCCGGTATCGGCTTTATGTATATCCCTGTCTGTATTTTCCAGTTTAAGGGAAGAAACGCCGGTTCCAGAGTCCCTTGCAGACGCAGTTCGGTATGTCTTGTAGACATAGCCCATCACTCGATATTCGCTTCTGACAATAAAAAGTATAAGTCTGGACACGGCAGAATCAGAGTGACTTGCGGTACAGCTACCGGGCGTGTTTGTCACGGTTGACGGCTGTAAAGGCAGAAAAAAGGCCATCCGCCGATTGATCGGCAAATGACCTTTATGAAACTGTATTCTGTTGTGGTGGTTGTGCCCAAAATGGGCACAGCCAAAAGTCGATGTTGTTTCGATTTTAGTCGGAGTCAAAATGACCCCGACTACTTTCGCGCGTTAAAGTAGGTGTCCCCAATTTGGGTACACCTACTTCAAAAGAATAACGGAAATAATTCCTGCAATTTTGGTAGTTCTCAAAATGGGAACCACCACTTTATCCAGATAAAGCGAGTGACTGATTTCTGGTGGGTATCATTTTGATACCCACCACTTCACAATGCTAAAGTGGTAGTGGCCACTTTGTCCACCACCACTTCATGAGATTAAAGTAGCCGTACTCAAAATGAGAACGGCTACAATGGGGGATATTACTCTTTTTCCCTTTGCGACACCTGCTCATGGGCTTCCTGCTGGACAAGCAGTCCCGCCGAAAAGCCATATTTGAAGTGGCTTTCGTTTTCCTCACACTGAGCGATTGCCACCTGCTCCCGCAATTCTTCAACCAGTGCATAGTCCTCTTTGCTCAGACGCTCCGATAAGGTGTCCATCAGGGCGGCACTGGCCTTGACTGCCTGCTTGAACCTCGGTGAATCAGCGACTACCGTTTCACAGGGATAAAATCTGCCGTTAAACATTTCTTCCAGTATCATGCACCCACCTCCCTCAGACAAAAATCATCTCAGACAGGATGATTTCCTCTGCCCGGCTGCGGATGCTGTTCATGGCCCCGACCCACGCAAGCTGGTCACGGGCTTTCAGTTCCTCGGTGACACCCTCTGCCTCCTGCATCTGCGAGACGATACACGCCAGCCGGTCAGCGGCCTGTTCGTTCAGGTCAGCAAGATATGTCCAGAGTTTTCCCGACAGAAGCAGGGCGCTGTACTGGTCGGGCCGGTGTTCTTGCAGAAACGCCTTGTGCATCCGGCCCCACCGTCCAATGGGGCGGCTTTCCTCCGGTAGCTTCAGATCGGGGATGTAGTAGTCTCCCACCAGCGTGTAGCTGATGCCGTTTTGATGGATTTTCTTTGGTAAATGCTCCATGTTCGACCTCCTGTATTCAGTTTTTTCAGAATCCAGTTGATCGTGTCCCTGTTCATGATAAATTCAAGGCAACTGAACTCTTCACGAACAAGTATGGCATATCTTTTCCGGTCTTTTGGTAATTCAGACCATAAGACTGGCTCGTACCTCTTGTATCTGAGGTATTGTAAAGATCAATCGTTTCTTTTCCAAGAATTTCTGCCAATTCTTTTAAAGTGGTTTTCTCTTTTCCTCCCAAAAACAGGGTTGTATCACAGTTTCCCTCGATTGTATCTGCATCATCCTTATATAACGCCTTAAGTTGAGATTTTGACTGTAAAATAATTGAAGCTGAGATTTCTCTCGACCTTATGGTCGCTATCAATTTCTGAAATTGGGGAATCTGCCCAATATTACTAAATTCATCCAATAGGCACCGGACGTGGATCGGCAGTCTCCCGTTATATACATCATCTGCCTTGTCACAGAGCAGATTGAATAACTGCGAATACATGATACTTACAATGAAATTGAATGTCGCATCGGTATCGGAGATAATGACAAACAGTGCTGTCTTTTTCTCCCCCAATGTATCAAGCTCCAGTTCATCATAAGCAGTCAGGTCACGCAGCTCCTTGATGTCAAATGGTGCCAACCTCGCACCACAGCTAATCAAAATAGATTTTGCTGTCTTTCCTGCGGCAAGTTTATACTTCTTATACTGCCTTACCGCAAAGTGGTTCGGGTTCTTCTGCTCCAGCTCCTCAAACAGCAGGTCAACCGCATTTTTGAAGTCCTCATCATCTTCCCTTGCTTCACTGGCATCCACCAGATCAATCAGCATGGAAAAATTCTGTTCTTCCTCCGGTGCTTCGTACCAGATATATGCGATCAGTGCCGTGTAATAGAGCTTTTCAGCTTTCACCCAGAAATCCTCAGAGGCTTGCTGTCCTTCCCCTTTGGTATTTACAATGATTGTGTTTACGAGTTTCAGAATGTCCTTTTCGCTCCGGATGTAAGCGAAAGGGTTGTAATGCATTGATTTTGCAAAGTTAATGGTATTAAGCACCTTAATCCGATAATCATTCTTAGACAGCATTTTGCCGCATTCGACCAGCACAGTGCCTTTCGGATCAGTGACCACATAGGAACTGTGCATCTGCATCAGGTTCGGCTTCACGAAAAAGCGTGTCTTACCGGAACCGGAACCACCGATCACAAGAATGTTTTTATTCCTTGCATACTTCGGCTGCTTTGGTCTGCCGGACATCATAAGACGCTCCGTTGCCGTTAAAAGCACGTTGTTTTCAAATACCGGATCGACATAAGGCTCTATGTCTTTGGCAGTTCCCCACCTTGCCGAACCGTATTCTACTCCCTGCCGGAATTTCTTTGCATTTTTCCCTTTCAGGTACACCATTGCCTTAATCACTACAGTGGTAATCATCCCAACTGCCATATCAAAGATATGGAGACTGAGAATTGGATTTGAGAACGCCATCTGGAAATTCAAAAACAGCACCCCCAGACGTTCTATTGCGGATTCCCCAACACAGAACCGATACAGCCATGCCAGCTTATCTGCCAGGTAAAAAACAATTACATAGGGAATATTCATCATAAGCAGACGTTTCTTATCCACCGCAGGCATCTGTCCGGCAATGTCCTGTCCTATTTTTTTCAAAACTGTCATAACTTCTGACTCCGGCTTCTTTTTATGCTTCCTGCTCAATGTTCCTGCCCCCGATTCTTCTGTTTCATCTTTTCCCTCTGCCTGTGCTTTGCCACACGTTCCATTGCCAAATACAGTTTCTTCCGGACAGATACTTTTTTGCTTTTCTTTAACTGCCATCCGGTATATTCCTTAAAAGCGGCAGTTATGGAATCCACTTCTTTCGCCTTAAAAAAGACATAATATTTCGGAGGTTCTGCCGACCTGTCTTTCTTCAGGCAGTAGTCTATATCATATTTTCTGGCATATTTTTCAAAAGACCGGATATTCCCATCTGTAACCTCAATATTAGAAAGCTCCTGATTGTGTGCTTTCAGTTTTTCCATGCTCTGTTTCCCATGATATACGGTTTCTTTTTTCTGCCCCTTTCCAGAAATTTTTTGCCGCTTTTGGGACTGTTCCATCTTCCTGAGCAGCTTCTGCAGCGATGCTTTTAAAATCTGTGCAGAAATTTTCCCTCCCCGTATACACAAAGACACCACCTTTTCATTTACTTCATCCTGCAAGACAATCACCTTCCTTCTCCCTGACTGCTTTCTTCTGTTTTATTTCCAGCAGAATCTTCTGCAGGCAGTACCCGATGCAAGGAGAATATCTTCCATAAGGGCATCCCTCACAGCACCAAGTCTCCTCTTTCTCTTCAAAAGGTTCCTCCGGCAAAAGCCGATAATAGCATTCTTCTTTGGAACATCCATTCTTCCGGCTATTCCAAAAATAACAGTAAGAGCAGTCCTTTGGCTTATCCTCTGCATATTTCTGATTATCCGCTTTCTTCTGCATCCTGTTTTGCTCTCCTGTCCAATTCTTCCAATCTCCTGTCCTCCTCTGCCCCTACACGAATACAGCAATATAGGCTAACTGCTATGACCACTGCAGCTCCGCCGATAATAATTCCAATCATCTCCATACACCTCTTTCGTCCATCAACAAAAAAACAGGGTGTTTCCAAAATGACCAGCACTTCGGAAACACCCAATATTTCTTTTTTATTTTTTCTTTTTTAACAGGAACAGTGAACCCCCTGTTCCGCACAATGCAAGACCAGCAAGAAGCAGCCACAGCCGTATATTGCTATCATCACCTGTTTTCGGTGTGTCTGTCGGCTTTGAAGGTTCCTGCGGTGTCTGCGGCGTTTCCGAAGGTTTCTTTTCATCCTTCATGGATACCTTCTGAATCTCTCCGGTATCTTTTACAGAAAACTCCACATCCTCCGCTATCAGATATCCTTCCGGTGCTGTTTCCTCTCGCAGTATATAATCTCCAATCGGAAGTTTTTCCATATAATGCGGCTTGTCTGTAGAAGTCCAGCTTTCCACCGCATTTCCATCTTTATCAAGCACCGTCATTTTTGCCCCCGGCAATTCTTTCCCCGAAATATCCGTTTTGGAAATCTCAACCTTTGTCACATCGTCTTTCATTTCCACTTTCTGAACTTCTGCAGTATTTTCAACAGTGAACGTAATACTTTCCGCTGTCACATAACCATCTGCCGGAAGTGTTTCTGTCAGAGTATATTCTTTGCCGACTTCCAGTTCTTTGATAATGTGCGGCTCCGTACCGGATGTCCACTCATCTACCACAGTTCCGTCCTGATCGGTTACTTCCAGTTTTGCACCCGGTAACTCTTCTCCTGTGGTAAGGTCAGATTTTGTGATTTCAAAGATAGTTGCCTCATTTTCAAAGGTGTGCTCAAAAGTAACTTCCGGCACATCCGCTCCAGCATACTCGAAAGTAAATTCTTTTACTTCTTCTGTCGTAACAAAACCTGCAGGTGCTTTTACTTCCTTCACATAGAAGCTGCCACCTACCGGAAGATCTGCAGTAAAGAAGATTTTTCCATCCTTGTCAGTCGCTTTCTGCTCCATAATGGTATCTGCTTTTACAAGCACATCACCGTCAGTATTCTTAATATCTTCTTTGGCACAAAGGGCAAATACGCCGCCCTCCAGCACACGGTCAGAATCTTTCTCTTTTTTGGTTACGATCACTTTTGCTTTCTGACGGCTGTTCTGCCATTCAGAATCGAAAGTTACCACCGGAGTATCCTGATCACGATAAGTCAGATCAATGTCTCTCGGCTCTCCGTCCAACACAAAACCATCGGCTGTTTCTTTTTCTACCACATAGTATTTTCCAAGCGGCAGGTCATCGGTTCTTGCAATGCCAAGTTCATCGGTTTTGATGGTTGCTACCAGTTCATCCTTTTTGTAATAATCATCACTTTCTCCGTCAGCGGCTTTAATATCTTCTCTGGCATAAATTTCAAAGGTAACGTCTTTCAAAGAGCCTGTCACATAACCCCAGATGGAATCCATTGCTCCTGCAACCATGTCATTCCAGCTCACTTCACTTAAGAATTCACCTTTTTTGTTGATGATGATACGTCCAATCGGAACGTCATCCTTCATTTCCACTTTCTGAATCTCTGCAGTATCCGTGATTGTAAATTCCACTTCTTCTGCTTTTAAGTAGCCATATGGCGCAAATTCTTCACGCAGGATATAGGTTTCCCCGACATGCAGACGTTTGATGATATGCGGTTCCCCTTTTACGGAAGTCCATTTATCAATTTCATTTCCATCTTTATCAAGAACCGTTAGAGTTGCACCATCCAGTTCCACGCCTGTGGTAAGGTCAGATTTTCTAAACTCAACCGTTGTAGGCTGATTCTTAAAGATTTCTTTCAGGCGGACAACTTCTACATCCTGACCCTGATAAGAAACAGTCACTTCGATAATCTCATCAGAAGAAACAAATCCGTCCGGTGCCTGTAATTCTTTGATATAGTAGCTTCCAAATGGTAAATTCTGTTCAAAAATTGCTGTTCCATCTTCGCCTGTGACGGCTGTACAAAGCTGCTCATCTGCTTTCACAATCACTTTTCCCCCGGCTTTGATGTCTTCTTTTGCATATAAACCAAACTCTGCTCCGGCGATGGTGCTGCCATTTTCCGCATCCTGTTTTTCCACGGAAATTTCCACTTTCTGACGCTCATTGATGAACTCTACGCTTTCCACCACGGCAGGAGTATCCTGATCCACATAGACAAACTGCACATTCTGCTCTGCTTTCTTATGTACAAAACCATCCGGTGCTGTTTTTTCTACAACCCTGTAATTTCCAAGTGGAAGATTTTTGATTGTGGCACTTCCTGTTTCATCTGTTGTAAGCTCTGCCACCAAAGTATCTTTGGCATACTCTAAAATACGGTTTCCGGCATCGTCTTTCTGAAAATCTGCAGTATAAATATCTTCTGCAGCGTAGATTGCAAAGACTGCTCCGGCAAGGTTTTCCATCTCATATTTGAAGTCCTTTCCGTAGTCTTTCAGAACTTCACCTTTTTTCACTACTGTAAGTTCCCCTTTTACCGGATGATTTTCATAAACCACTTCGATAATGGCATCTCCTGAAACCGGTTCAATCTGATACAGAGTATCGCTATCTACTTTAATTTCCGCATAATTCTTGTTGATGGTATATCCATCGGGCGCTGTCACTTCTTCAATACGATAATGACCGATTTTCAAATTCTGCGGAAGGATTAAATATCCATCAGCATCGGTAAAATAGGATTTATGTACAATAGTAGTCGGATAGGTCGTTACCTGTTCTACATATTTCTCATTATCCATATCGTAAATCTTAAATTCTGTTCCAGCAGCCAGCACTGTTTTCTTTGTTTCATCGTCCTGTTTCGTGATTTTCAATTTGGCAGAAAACTCATCATCCAAAAGCACACGCCATACCTGCGGCTCTGTCGGCTTATGCTCTGTGATTCTTACAATAAAATCATCCACTGGTTTATAATTATGCGGTGTCGTTGTCTCTCTTACCACATAAGTTCCATATGGAAGTGGAATGGATACTGCATAGCCTTTTTTATCGGTAAAGATTTCAGTTGCCCCATTTTCTCCAAGTACCACCGGAGTAACGGAATCAAAGTCATAAGTTCCATCTTCTTTCACAGTTAAAGAAGATACCAGATAAGCAGTAAATCCTGCGCCTTCAAGAAGTGCTGCATCGGTATTCCCGTTATTTGCAGCCTTAATAATCTGGAACGGCTGCTTCTTGACCTGCTCTAAGGATGTACAGCTTCGTTCCACCACAGCCACTAAATCCCCTTCATAATCACAGACAAGATCATATTCATTTTTATCTGTCAGATAACCTGTCGGCGGTGTAATTTCTTTCACAAAATATTTACCGAGATACAGGTTTTCTGCAACTGCTTCCCCTTTTTCATTGGTTGTCAGTGATGCCACCTTATCCCCGGCTTTATAAATCACACCTGTTGCCCCATCCGGATGTACGATATCTTCACGTGCATACAAACCATATACTGCTTTTTCCAATGTGGCATCGCCCTGCGGTTCTGCTTTGTTTGTTTCTGCATCTTTTTTCTTCAGGAAAATCTTTGCTGTCACACGTTCATTTACAAATGTATGGGAGAAAGAAACGTCAGCTTCGCTGTCATTGGTATATGAAAATTTAAAAGAATATATATCTTCTTTATTTCTCTGATACCCGGACGGAGCCTGTTCTTCTTTTACATAGTAAGAATTTCCAATCGGAAGATCCGCTGTAAATATCGCTGTCCCATCCTCACCTGTGACTGCCTTTTCAATCAGAGAACCTTTCTTCACAACCACAATGCCGTCTGCGTTTACAATATCATTTCCGGCATACAAACCGAAAATACCGCCATCCAAAGGTTTTTCTGTATCCTTATCTTTCTTTACCACGGATACTTTTGCTTTCTGTCTGTCATTGATAAAAGTAGTCTCTGAAAATACCGCTTCTGCATTCTGCCCTGCATAAGATAACGTCACTGTCTTTTCTTCTTTTGCGTTATAAAAGTTTTCTGGTGCCTGCATTTCCTTCACAATATAAGTTCCGAGATGGAGATTTTTTAATACTGCCGCACCGTTATCTCCCGTTACCAGATGCTCTTTTACCAGCTCGCCTTTCTTATATACCTGTGCCCCATAAGCGGTCATTATATCCTCTCCTGCATATACAGAATAAACAGCACCTTTTTGTCGGCGTTTCTCATAGCGGAACACAATGCCTTTCTCGCTTAAATCTGCACCCGTCAATACCTGTCCCTCTTTATATACAGTGAGCTCTCCAAGCTGTTCTTTATCCGGAACAGTTACAGAAGTAGACTGATTTGCTACAAGTTTCACATTATATGCGGATGTATTGATACGATACCCGGTTGGTGCCGTAATCTCTTTTAAATATACCGTATCTTGTGTTTTCACAATTTCCACAGAGGCCGTACCGTTCTTATCTGTCTTTGGCATCTCCTTGATAAGCTGTGTACAGTTTTTATCTTTATAAATGCCGAACACTGCACCGGACAGTTTCGCATCCTCTTTTTCAGAATCTACTTTTACAACCTGAACTTTTGCAAGTTCCAGCCATGTAACCTGAAAAGAAGCCGTAGTTTCTTCCTCTATTCCCTCTCCAAAAACCAGTGCCAGATTTTGCGTATCGGAACCTGTGGTAATTTTATAAGCAGAATAATCCTTTGTTATGCTTCCTTTCATCTTTGCAGACCAGTTTTGTCCCACATCTTCCGTCTGGGTCAACGGCGCTGAAAGAAAAAACGTTGTACCTCCTTTTACTACAACATCTGCCCCTGCATTGCTGATTTTTCCTGTGGATACGTTATGAAACTTTACGCCCTTTGGCAGTTTCATGGTAATGGACTGTCTGCTGTCTGCCTGAAACGTTACTTCTTTTGTTCTCTGGATATTTCCATCTACATAAGCAGTTACTTTGTCATCTGAAAATGCCATAGCCGCATCCGGGATTTCCGGCTGGCTGACCGCATAACTATATAATTCTTTTGCCAATGCGATTCCGGTATCATTCGCCCCATAAAAAGCATCTTCACTTCCCTCTGCATAGGATGCCGCAAGATGTGTCACGACAAATCTTTTTCCGGCTGAAAAATCGGGATATTTCTTATCAAAAAAACAATCCTCTCCGCTTGCATTTGTCCCATAATAACACACTTTGGACAATTCTTTGCCGTCTCCCAGTTTTGTAATTTCATATACTCCGCTGCCCGGTCCCGGCTTTGACGGCTGGATGCAGTATGCGGTTGCCGTCACGCTTCCAAACTTTACGGTAAACGGACAAGTCAGGTAGGAACCCAGACCATAGTCTGCATAATAATACCAGCCGCCGGAACTTACCTCTACCTGTGATGAACGCAGCATTTTAGGATTGTATGCAGTAAAAGTAACCGTTTCTCCTTCCTCCAATGCCAAAAGGTCCACATTCCCTGCAATCATATGGTTTTTAAACTGTTCCATAACATCTAAAAGTTTCAGGCCACTTTCCTCATCATAAGTGTCCTGCCCTTTTAATGCTTCTAATGCCTGATTCAGTTCTGTTTCCGAAAGTTTTTTCTTATGCGAGTCCGTCTCGCCTTCCTCTGCATCCTCTCCCCCGGTCTGATCATTTCCGTCAGAATCCTGTGCATTTTTCTCTTTATGGATTTCCGCTGACGGCTCTCTTACCACAATATTTCTTTGCACATGATAAGACGGATGACCACTGACAGGCTCTACAAAATACACTGCATGATACGTATCTGCTTTATTTCCATCAAATGCCTGTCCATTCTGGTTCTTTGCCTCGTGGTACGTGACCTTTACTTTTTCCGGATGAATCTTCATTCCTGAGAAATCACTTTTCACGTCAAAACCCGTTCCTGCTTCTACTTCATAATCTTCCGCCGTTACAATCTCATCTTCAGCAAGGGCACCCTTTACTTTTTCCATGTCAGGATATTCTGCTTCGTAAGCCGCTGGCTCCGCTTCTGCCGCATAAGTGGTAACTGGCTGCATAATAGAAGAAATGATTGTCAATGCCGAGAGAAATCCCGATACGATTCTCTTTGATTTCCCTTTCATTCGCTAAGTACCTCTCTTTCTTTGTTTTTTGCCATTCTAATACTGTCCTGTTTCAAAAATTTTTCCTAAGTTCCCATATCTCTTTACCTCCTTTTTTACTTGTACTGCCCATAACAGTACATGAATACAGGGAACTTCCCTAAGCGGAACTTCCCTGCATGGTATCTACTGTTATACAGCCCGTAACCGGACTGTTTTTTTATTGAGCGTTTTTCCTGTTCTCATCCTGAACCCGTTCCCTGCTCCGGTTTTCTTTCCGCAGCGTTTTCTCCGAAAGGGTGGGCAGAATGCCCACTCCATGCCGGGTATCTATTCAGGCAGGCTATGAAATTATCAAGGTACATATAAAGGGATTTTTGAAATAAGAAAATACCCTCTCACTAATCGCAGGCTGGAGAGGGTAAAAATTGACCGTTTATAGAAATTTTTTGTTATATGGATTTCAAAGAATTGTCAGTGTGTTTTCTATCGCAACAAACACCAGCATTATTAAAGAGAATTGTTAAAACAACACTAGCGTATTTGATACAAAAAACGGGAGAGAACTGCATAAAAAACAATTCTCTCCCGTAATCATTATTCACATTAATTTTTAATTAGCCCAATCAAGATATGTAGAATCAACCAATATACCTCTACTTTCCTTAAATGTGTCTACCAATGTACATTCTTTAGTATTCAGTCTCTTTTTTACATTCATTATATGAATATAACGTATTAAGATAATTATGGTATTTTATAGAATCAGTTTCTATTTCACCAACATCTATTCCATGAAGAATCGTAATATACATTTCAAGCATGGCACAATTACTATATAGTCTATCCGTATCATTATCATACACAACACAAAGAAAAGGTTCTAATGCATATCTGCTATGAAAATACAAATAGAAACTATGGCTTATTTCATTGTCTTTAACTATATAAATATCTGACACATTTAAATTTTTAATTGGTAAAGTTTCCAACGTGGCACGTGTTATAGCGTCCA
>ENA-ORNR01002726-ORNR01002726.1-human-gut-metagenome-genome-assembly--contig:-NODE-2726-length-14077-cov-5.559264_pt1 | contig 14077 bp, 10 predicted proteins | sample MGYA00242114_ERZ509020 | MGnify/ENA primary metagenome ERZ509020 (study PRJEB26280, sample SAMEA2338758) | human gut metagenome | biome: human gut; feature: human-associated habitat; material: faeces...
AGGGCCTGCGTTTCGCTATCCGTGAGGGTGGCCGTACCGTTGGTTCCGGCGTTGTTATCGAGATCGACGAATAATTCGCACCAATAGAAAGGCCTGCCGCTTAGCGGCAGGTCTTTTTTACGCCCAATTCAATTTTGTGTTCCCGACAGCCTCGGGATTCTGTATTTTCAAGGGGATCAGAGAATGCTGGAACACAAAATGGATTAGGCATTTTGGCGGTTTGCTCGATATGGGCGATGATAGCGGCAATAAACTGCTGGCTGTCCGGTCGGAAGTGGGGGGGTCCTGTGGAGCAGTCAGCTATCAGGAGGCATCCGTTTGCTGTGGGAAAACCAATGTGTCCTGAAATCCGTCGGTCCCGGTGCAGACCACGTCCCCCGCCACCGGAAGGTCCTCGCAGATGTAGAGGTTGAGCTGAACGCCGTCGGGCCGCTGGGGATAGTTGGTGACGGTGTAGGTGAAACGGGTTACCTGCTTGCCGCAGCAGGTCTCTAAGTCGAAGCCCTGCGCCTTTTGCAGATCGTTGTAGGTGATGTAGTCCCCGCTGAGCTTGGGCGGCAGCAGAAATTGCAGCGTGGTCAGCGGTTCCGGGTCGATCTCCCAGCCCAGTTCCCGCAGATATGCCACTCTCTCTCCGTTGTTGGAAAGACAGGGCTGCTCTGACGCACCCGCACCGCCGCGCTGCCCCAGCAGCAGGATCAGCGCCGCCAGAACGGCCCCTGCAAGAATGACCGCCAGTGCGGCCTTTTTTCGTGTCAGTCGAATCGCTTGGATCATCATGGTCATCATCCCTCCTGTTTGTTTCTATTCCATTTTCCATCCGATTATGATAAAATTGAAAAAAACAGCGTGGGAGGATCAGTTATGGCGGCGCAGCGGCTGGATAAGATCATCGCCTCTACGGGGCGGTGGTCCCGCAGGGAAGTGAAGGACCTGGTTCGTCAGGGACGGGTGACGGTGGACGGGGTCCCGGCCCGGTCGGCTGAGGAAAAGGCGGACCCGGAGCAGGCTGTGATCGCGGTCAACGGAGAAAAGCTGAACTGGCGCCGGTATACTTGGGTCATGCTGAACAAGCCGGCGGGGTATCTGTCCGCCACGGAGGACGGCCGGGGGGCAACGGTGTTGGACCTGCTGCCTCAGGATTTGCAGCGGCAGGGCCTGTTCCCGGTGGGACGGCTGGATAAGGACACGGAAGGCTTGCTGCTGCTGACCAACGAGGGCGGACTGGCTCACGAGCTGCTGTCTCCGAAAAAGCATGTGGATAAGGAATACTATGTCCGGGTGGCGGGACGTCTTAGTGCGGCGGACAGTGCCGCCTTTGCGGAAGGCTTGCACCTGGATGACGGTTTGATTTGCCAGCCGGCGGAATTGCGGATCCTGACCGCCGGCGAGGAGAGCGAGGCCTATGTGATTTTGCGGGAGGGGAAATTTCACCAAATCAAACGGATGCTGGCGTATCTGGGAAAGCCGGTGCTGTATTTGGAGCGCGTTCGCATGGGCAATTTGCTGTTGGATCCGGTTCTGGAGCGGGGTACATACCGTTTGCTGACCAAAGAGGAATGGCAGGCATTAGCAAAACTGACGGAGGAGACAAGAAAACCTCGAAACTTCAACAAAAAGGAAAGTGATTTTTTGTTGAAAAAAGAAAAAACATCTTGCAATCCGACAAAATAATCGCTATAATGACCTTACTGACAGATTGCACAATAGGTATGCGCGGGTAGGCCCTGCGTGATCCATAGTTTTCGTGTTGAGGAGGAACAGCCATGTCCGGAAGAATCTTTCAGAACGTAGTTCTGCAATTGAAGGAAAACACGGATCGAACCGTCGGCGTGATCGACGGTGAGGGCGTTGTCATTGCCTGCAGCGAGCTGTCTATGATCGGCCAGCGCTGGAGCGAGTATGTGGCGGCGGTAAACGGCGCTGCCGGCAGCATGGTCTGCTTTGACGGCAAGACCTTCAAGGCGCTCAGCGGCTGGGGAAACCAGTTTGATTACGCCGTTTTCGCCTTTGGCGATAATGAGATCAGCAAGACTATCTGTTCTATGGCGACGGTGGCGCTGAACGCAGCCAAGAGCTATTATGAGGAAAAGCATGACAGGGGGTCCTTCGTCAAGGACATCATCTCCGACAACATCATGCTGGGCGATATTTATATGCGGGCCAAGGAACTGCGGGTGGCCACCGACGTCAGCCGGGGCATCTTCGCCATCCGGGCCTTGCAGAAGGGGGAATCCGTTCCCACGGAGACCATTCAGGCCATGTTCCCGGACCGCCAGAACGACTTTGTCCTCAGCGTCGGCGAGGGGGATGTGGTTCTGATCCGCCAGCTGCCGGACGGTGCGGGCAGCAAGGAACTGAACAAGACTGCCGCCCAGATCGAGGAGGCCCTCCGGGTCAACGGTGAAAGCACCGTAGTGGTGGGCATGGGCACTATCGCCATGCATCTGCGGGATCTGGCCAAGAGCTACAAGGAGGCCCAGATCGCCATTGAGGTGGGCAAAGTCTTTGACACCGAGAAGTACATCATCAACTACGAAAATCTGGGCATCGGCCGCCTGATCTATCAGCTGCCTACTACCCTGTGCGAGATGTTCCTCCAGGAGGTTTTCAAGAAGAACCCCATCGACGCGCTGGATAAGGAAACTCTGTTCACCATCCACAAGTTCTTTGAGAACAACCTGAACGTTTCCGAGACCGCCCGGAAGCTGTTTGTCCACCGGAATACGCTGGTGTACCGTCTGGAGAAGATCAAGAAGCTCACCGGTCTGGATCTCCGGGAGTTTGACGATGCCATCACCTTCAAGGTGGCGCTGATGGTCAAGAAATATCTGACCAGCCGGGGCATTGATTCCTGATACTTTTACATGTGAGAAACCGGGAAGCCGTCAGGCTTCCCGGTTTGAGGCTGTCGATAAAGTGATAAATTTTCCGCGACGGTAAGGAAGGGTGTGTGCGGGAAACCCAAGAAGGGTGTCCCGCGCCATTAAAATCCTAAGTTTTCAGAACTTTTATGAAGTTCTGAAAACTTGCTCAGCGGGGAGAAAAGACTTTTTCGATACGCTGAAAGCCAGCCTTTACGGGCTGGCTTTTGATTTCTCCCTTCCACGGTGAGAAAGATTTTCGCAGCTTTTTCATCAGTTTTCAGGGCACTCAGAGCCTCTCCCCATACGCAGAGAACAGCCGCCGCGGAGTTTCCGCAGCGGCTGTTCTGTGATTCAGTTCTCTGTGCTGCCCAGATTACGGTGCAGAAGCTGATGGGTCTTGCCCTTCAGCAGGCCCTCGTACAGAGCAAGGACCATGGGATTCTCGTTGGACTTTTTGATCTGCATATTGACGTCGGTATCATACAGTCCCTTGGCGCGGGCCTTCCGGGTCCGGGGACCGGCGCCGACCGGCTGGCCACCGCCCATGATACAGCCACGGCGGCAGGCCATGACCTCCACGAAGTCATAGCTGACCTCGCCGCTCTGGATACGCTTGATGAGCTTGTCGGCATTGCCCAGACCGTTGACCACCGCGGCGCGGATCTCCTTGCCCATGTAGTCAAAGGTCAGTTCCTTCAAGCCGTCATCGCCCCGGACGCCGCTGGTGCGGATACGATCCATTTCCACCCGGCTGTGGCCGGTCTGAAGGCGGCGGAGCACCGCCTCCGTCACGCCGCCGGTAACGCCAAAGATAACGCCGCCGCCGGAACCGATGCCAAAGGGCATATCGGTGGACTCGCCGTCGATATTCTCAAAGCGGATACCGGACTTGCGGATCATGGAGGCCACCTCGGTGGTGGTCAGCACATAGTCCACGTCCTGTCGGCCATTGGTCATGGACTCAGGGCGGAGGATCTCCTCCTTCTTGGCGGTGCAGGGCATGATGGACACCGACACCAACTTCTTGCCCTGATTGATCTCAGGATTGCGGTAGTATTCCCGGATCACCGCGCCGAACATCTGCTGGGGAGAGCGGCAGGTGGAAATATTGTCCGCCAGCTCCGGATACCGGGTCTCGCAGAACTTGACCCAGGCAGGGCAGCAGGAGGTGAACAGGGGACCCTTGGCGCCGCTGGAGATCCGCTCCAGCAGCTCCTCCGCCTCCTCGATCACGGTGAGGTCCGCGCCGTAGGTAGTGTCATAGACCTCATGGAAGCCCAGTCGGTGCAGGGCATTGACCAGCTTGCCCATGACGTTTTCGCCCTTGGGGATGCCGAACTTGTCGCCCAGCGCCACACGGACCGCCGGAGCCACCTGCGCCACCACAATGGTGTTGGGATCCGCCAGCGCGTCCCAGACCTCATCGATGTTGGTCTTGATGCTGATCGCGCCGGTGGGACACACCACCCGGCACTGGCCGCAGTTGACGCAGTTGGTCTGAGCGATGGTCTTGTTGAAGGCCGGGGTCACCAGCGTGCTGGTGCCGCGGTAGGCAAAGTCGATGGCGTTCACGGACTGGACATTGTCGCACATACGGACGCAGTCGCCGCAGAGGATGCACTTATTGGGGTTGCGGACGATGGCGGGAGAGCTTTCGTCGATGGGGTACTTGGCCTCCCGGTTCTTGAAGCGGATCCGGTCCACGCCCATGCGGTGAGCCAGCTCCAGCAGATGACACTCGCCGCTTTTCACGCAGGTGGTACAGTCCCGGTCATGGGCTGCCAGCAGCAGCTCCAGGATCGTCCGGCGGTAGCGCATGAGCCGGGGGGTATTGGTGTAGATCACCATGCCGTCCCGGGGCGGCTCCGCACAGGAGGCAAAGGTCTTGCCCCGGTCATCCTCTACGGTGCACAGACGGCAGGCACCGTAAATGGACAGTTCGGAATGGTAACAAAGGGTCGGTATATCGATCTCCGCATTGCGGATCACGGTCAGAACATTGGGTTCGTTGGTAAATTCCACCCGCTGACCGTCAATGGTCATAAATCCCATAGCAGCATCCTCCTTACTTCTCTACGGTGATCGCGCCGAAGGCACACTGCTCCACGCAGCTTCCGCAGCGGATGCAGGCGTCCTGATCAATGGTGTACGGCGACTTCAGCGTGCCGTGAATGGCCGACGCCGGGCAGTTCCGGGCGCACTTGGAGCAGCCCTTGCACTTGGCGGGGTCGATGCTGTACACCCGAAGCTTGGAGCAGACGCCGGCGGGACAGCGGCGGTCCCGAATGTGGGCCACATACTCGTCCCGGAAGGCGTTGAGGGTGCTGATGACCGGCTTGGGCGCGCTCTTGCCCAGGCCGCACAGGGCGGTATTCTCGATCATATCCGCCAGATCCCGGAGGGTATCCAGATCCTCCATGGTGCCCTGACCGGCCACAATGCGCTCCAGGATCTCCAGCATCCGCTGAGTGCCCTCCCGGCAGGGAACGCACTTGCCGCAGCTTTCACGCTGAGTGAAGCTCATGAAGAACCGGGCCACCTCCACCATGCAGGTGTCCTCATCCATGACCACCATGCCGCCGGAGCCGATCATGGCGCCGATCTTGGTGAGGGAGTCAAAGTCCATGTGGCGGTCCAGATCCTTTTCGGACAGGCAGCCGCCGGAGGGGCCGCCGATCTGGACGGCCTTGAACTTCTTTCCGTTGGGGATGCCGCCGCCTACGTCAAACACGATGTCCCGCAGAGGCGTGCCCATGGGGACCTCGATCAGACCGGTGTTGCACACGTTGCCGGTAAGGGCGAACGCCTTGGTGCCGGGGCTTTCCGGCGTACCGATCCCCCGGTACCACTCCGCGCCGCGCTGAATGATCATGGGCACGTTGGCGTAGGTCTCCACGTTGTTGAGGACCGTGGGCTTCTCCCACAGGCCGTGCTCCACAGTGCGGGGCGGCTTGACGCGGGGCATACCTCGCTTGCCCTCGATGGAGGCGGTCAATGCGCTGCCCTCGCCGCAGACAAAGGCGCCGGCGCCCCGGTTGATATGCAGACGGAAGCAGAAGTCCGTACCCAGAATGTTGTCACCCAGGAATCCGGCTTCCTCCGCCTGCGCAATGGCCAGCTTCAGGCGTTCAATGGCCAGAGGATACTCTGCACGGACATAGATATAGCCCTCCTGCGCGCCTACGGCATAGGCCGCGATCAGCATGCCCTCGATCATCCGATGGGGATCGCCCTCCATGATGCTGCGGTCCATAAACGCGCCGGGGTCGCCCTCATCGCCGTTGCAGACCACATAGCGGACGGTTTCCTTCTGGGCAGCCACCTGGCTCCATTTTTTGCCGGCGGGGAAGCCCGCGCCGCCGCGGCCCCGGAGCTTGGAGTCGGTAATAGCCTGAATGACAGCCTTGGGCGTCATTTCAAAGAGGGCTTTTTCAAGGCCCTCGTAAGCGCCGGCGGCAATGGCCGCCTCAATGCGCTCCGCGTCGATATGGCCGCAGTTCTTCAGCACCAGGCGGGTCTGCTTGGCGTAGAAGGGGATCTCCTCCTCAGAGGGATAGACCTTGTTATCCTGACGGAACATCAGCCGCTCCACCGGCTGACCCCGGAGGACCGTTTTTTCAAAGATCTCGCCGCAGTCGCTCTCCTGCACCTTTAAGTAGAGATAGCCGTAAGGCTCGATCCGCATCAGGGGGCCCATTTCGCAGAAGCCGTGGCAGCCGCTTTTGTGGACGCCGATATGGGCGATCTCCGGGCCGATCTCCACCTGAACGTTTTCATGCTCCGCAGCCAACTCCTTCATGTGCTCATAGAGCTTGGCGGAGCCGCCGGCCAGACAGCCCGTGCCGCCGCAGATCAGCACCCGGCACTTTTCCTGCTTGGTCTCAGCCTGGCATTCCGCCCGGACCTGCTTGAGCTGGAACCGGTTTTCAATTCTGATCATCGTTCCGCCCCTCCTCTTCCTTGGCCCGAAGCTCCTTGAGCAGCTCCGCCGCCTTTTCCGGCGTCATTTTGGGATGGACCTGCTCGTTGACCATCATGGCCGGGGCCAGACCGCAGGCGCCCAGGCAGGACACCACTTCCACCGTGAACATCAGGTCATCGGTGGTCTGCTTGGTCTCACTGAGTCCCAGTTCCTGACGCAGGTACTGCAGCACCGGCGTGGATTTGCGGACATGGCAGGCCGTTCCGTCGCAGATCTTGAGCACATACTTTCCCTTCTGTTCAAAGGAGAAGTTCTCATAAAAGCTGGCCACGCTGTAAGCCTTGGTCTCTGTAATGCCGATCTTTTTGGCCACATAGTCCAAAAGATCCGGCGGGAGATACCGGTAGGTCGCCTGGATGTCCTGAATAATGGGGATCAGGGATTTTTCCTCCAGAGGGTACCGGCTGATAATTTCGTTGGCAGTTTCGTAATAACTCTGATCCAACATCGTCGGTTTCACACCTTTCCTTCGCTTCTTCCTATCTTCGTCATTTTGCACTTACAAAACAACCATTATTATATATTTTTTAGTCACTAAACTCAAGTTAAGAATTGTGCAAGGAATCAATTCGGCATAATTGACAAATTTCAGACAATTTGGTGGCAAAAACCGCCTTTCTCTCCCGTCCTTTTGCCGAGGCTTTACAAATCAAACTTTTATCTGTTATACTATCTGTTATACGAAAGGTTATCAGCCGGTCGGATCGGCCGCGTGAAAGGAACGTGAATGTCATGCAGAAACTGGAAAAGCAATTTCATATTCACTGCGTCCCCGGCGACGTAGGCCGGTATTGCATCCTCCCCGGAGATCCGGGCCGGGTGCCCGCCATCGCCGCCCTGTTTGATGACGCGCATCAGGTGGCCTACAACCGGGAGTTCAACGTCTGGACCGGCACGCTGCTGGGTGAAAAGGTCACCGCCTGCTCCACCGGCATCGGCGGCCCCTCCGCCGCTATCGCCATGGAGGAACTGCACAAGTGCGGCGCGGACACCTTCATCCGCACCGGCACCTGCGGCGGCATCGACCTGAACGTGCAGTCCGGCGACATTGTGGTGGCCACCGGCGCCATCCGCTTCGAGCACACCAGTCTGGAATACGCCCCCATCGAATTCCCCGCCGTGGCGGACTGGGAGATCACCAACGCATTGGTAGACGCTACCAAGGCGATGGGTTATCCCCTCCACATCGGCGTAGTCCAGTGCAAGGACAGCTTTTACGGCCAGCACAGCCCCGACGCCTCCCCCGTCAGCTATGAACTGAAGGCCAAGTGGGAGAGTTGGAAGCGGCTGGGCGTCAAAGCCAGCGAGATGGAATCCGCCGCGCTGTTCGTGGAGGCTGCCGCGCTGGGCTGCCGCTGCGGAAGCTGCTTCCACGTGATCTGGAATCAGGAGCGGGAGGCCGCAGGTCTGGACCAGAAAATGAGTGAGGACACCTCCGCCTCCGTAAAGGTGGCCGTGGAGGGTCTGAAGCGGCTCATTGAGGCTGACCGGAAAAACGGACGGTAACGGAGATACGATTGCATGAATATTAAGCAAATTCTGAACACCGCCGTAGGGGGATACAGTCTCAGCAAGATCCTCTCCGCTCTGGTGACGCTGCTGGTCTGCCTCATCGCCGTGCGGCTCATTATGAAGGTCGTCACCCGGCTGCTGAGCCGGATGCAGAAGGTCAACGAGCGGCTGCAAAAGGTCATTCATACCAGTATAAAAGTTCTCCTCTATGTGCTGACGGTCATCATCACCGCGGAAGCGCTGGGCATCAACACCTCCTCCCTGACGGCGCTGCTGTCCGTCCTGACCCTTGGCATCACCCTTGCGGCGGAGGACATTTTAGGCAACGTGGCTGGGGGGCTGGTGATCCTCTCCTCCCACCCCTTCGCTCTGGGGGACTTCATCGAAGCCGGCGGCACCTCCGGTACTGTCCGCGAAATCGGTCTGAACCACACGAAGCTGGAGACCGCCAACGGTCAGATGATCCTGATGCCCAACAAGGACCTCTCCTCCTCCAAGATCATCAATTATACCGTTCTGGGCCGACGCCGGATCGTCCGGACCGTCACTGCCTCCTATGACGCGCCTACGGAAACCGTCATGACCGCTTGTATGGAGGCCGTGGAGGCCACCGCCAACATTCTGCCGGACCCAGCCCCGGCGGTGCATCTTACCGACTACGGCGCAAGCTCCATCGAATACACCATTTACTGCTGGTGCACCGTGGAGAACTACTGGCCCGCCTACCACTCCATCAATGAGAAGCTGCGGGACACCTTCGCTAAGCACAATGTTGAAATGACCTACGATCACCTCAACGTCCACATACTTGACAAATAAAATCGCAACTATCAAAAAAAGCGTTGGGAACATAAGGCAACCCCGCATAAGGGCAACATTTAAAAGAGTCGTTTAGAGCAAGGCAAAAGCGCAAGCGACGCACCAGATTTGGTGCGCCGCTTGTGCTTTTATTTAGAAGAAGCAACCGATATGTGTATTTCTGAAAATTATGTCAAATATCAGCGCTCGTAGCGCGTCCAGTCGGGATCCCGGGTCAGCTTCGTCCAGACTTCGCCGCCCCGATCCTTGTAGTCATGGGAGTTGGTGGCTTCCTGCACCGCCAGATAGAACCAGTCCCCGGGGTTGCAGTCGGGCCACACCTTCATGCCCTTCAGCAGGTCCTCTTCATCTTCCGGCGTCCGGTTCAAAACACGGTTGATCATAGTCATGGCCTGTGCCCGGGTGATATAGGTATCAGGGCGGAAGGTGCCGTCCGCAAAGCCCTGAATCCAGCCCAGCTCCGCGGCACGCTCAATATACTTCTCCGCCCAGTGGCCGCTGATGTCGGAGAACGTCCGGCTGCCGCTGCTGACGCCGGTATCGAACCGGGCGCAGATGGCGGCAAACTGGGCGCGGGTGATAGGCGCCTTGGGATCGAAGGTGGTGGCGCTGCGGCCCTGCACAATGCCCAGACCCGTCATGGTGGAGATGGCGGTATTGGCCCAGTAGTCATTGGTCACGTCCGTGTAGGTGTTGCTGGTCAACAAATTGTCGTCCCGAACCTCGTCCGTCAGCAGGCGGAAGAAGATGGTGGTGGTCTCCGCACGGGAAATCAGGCCGTAGGGGTGGACATTGCCGTCGCTGTAGCCCTGAACGTAGGCAAAGTGATCCTCATCGTTCAGCATGCCGGGAGTTTCGGAGGAAGACCAACGGGCGTACAGGGTTACCACAGTTTTGTTGACCTTCACATCATCGGTCACCTTGTCGGTGAGACGGGTATCGTAATACCAGCCCTCGAAACGGTAGCCGCTGCGGATGGGAGTAGGCAGATCCTCGTAGTCCTTGACCCAGCTGCGGGACTTGGTCTCGGAGGAAATGACCTTGCCGCCGTTGGTGACATATTTCAGGGTGTAATCGTCGTCCTTGTCGTTGTCGGAATCGCTGCCGGTGTACCTCCAGTTTGCGGTCACTTCCACCGCCTTGGCAGGCATCTTAAAGGTGGTGTCCGCCTTCGCGGCGTTGGCAAATGTCACGCCGGAGCTGGTCGTCCAGCCGATGAAGGTGTAGTTGCTGCGGCTGCCGGCATGAATCGTAACGGTTTTGTCCGCTTCATAGAAACCCGCGCCGGAATTCGTGGCGGCGCTGTTCTTAACCGTCACCTGATAGGTGTCGGGCGCGTTCACATGCTCCACTTCGATTGCTACGGGGTTGTCATGTGCGTCGGCTTTCCAGCTGCTGCCGTCCCAGTAAATGACCCAGCGCAGCGTCTCGGGCATACCGTCCTTCACGGTGTGCTTACCATGTTCGCTGCTGAACAGGTTCACAAAGCTGCTGGTGGGCGCCTCCACCTCATAGCCGATATGGCCCCAGTCAACTTTTCCACCCAGTTCCCAGTTCTCCGGCAGGCCCAGCTTGACGGCATACGTTTCAGAACCGTGGTTGTTCTTCTCCGTCACGCAGGTAACCTGAACGCCCTTTTCAAGTCCGTCCAGCGCCTTCTTCACATCGTCCTCAGTAGGCACCGGCGTGCACTTGGTCATAATCAGGGCAGGCTCACCCTTCAAGTACCAGTTCCAGCCGTCCGCGCCCTTCTTCCACTCCATGGTGAACGTATTGCGGTTGCTCTGGTTCCCGCTGTCATAGGTATGGGCCGCTCCATCGGGCTTGTACCGATCCGCATAAGCCTGCTGGTTCGTGATGGTCACGGTTGCGGTTTTGTCCGTGCGCACAACCGTATAGGGTTTCGTCGTAACGGTGGTCTTGTCGTAGCCGTTGAGGGCAATCGCCTGCCGGTCATGGCTGTCCACGGTTTCGCAATTCACATACAGTGCAGCGTTTCCAACGGCAGTTTCCAGCATGCCCTCATCGGGAGCCTTTTCGCAGGTAACAGGAATCACAATAGGAGCCCGATCGTTCTCAGCCAGTACGCTCCAGGACTTGCTGGCGCGGTTATAATACCACACGATTTCCCGGGTCGTCTCCGTACCGGCAACAATCTCGTGTTCGCCATCTTCTCCCTGATAATCTCTATTAGCCTGATCCACATACTTGGTGTAGTCCACCGTCATGGTGCAGGTGTACGGATAGTCAGTCTTATTTGCGCCCGTATTAGGTTCAACATCGCCCAGTGTGTAGCCACCGTCCACAAGGCCCAGACTGTTGAAGCCATAGATGTGATTGGTAACCTTATTGCATTTCAGAATGACTGCAAACTCTTTAGAGCCGCCCTCGCCTACATAGGGGTTACCATCAGGATCAAAATATTCATCTTTATAGATCGTATCTACGTCAGGCTTTGCAGGGATTCCCTCATGCTCCACCTTGAAAGTGACATAGGGAGCGGTGCCGGTGGCTTCCCACTTACCACCAGCGGCGTTGTAGGTGAGGGTGATGGTCTGGCTGGATGCCGCGCCAGTCTTCAAATTATGGGAAACCCCGGTATCAGTGCTATACTGCTTGACGTATTCATCAGCCTTGATGGTCACGTTAACAGTGTACTTGTCGTCAGAATTTTTGGTGGGCTCGGTGATACTGCCAATGTCGCCTGCCGTCAGATCATACGTTTTTGCGGCCTCCGCGTCGGTTTCGTTGACGCACTCTACCTTTACAGCATCTTTAACGGCATCGCCGAGATCCGTAATGATCTTCTCGCCATTGGGTGCATTGGGCACGTCGGGTTCGGGGGTAGGCTCAACATGGGTAATATCGATGACAACAGGGAGAGCCTTGGAGTCATACGACCACTTCTTGTTTCCTCTGCTGTAGAAAGTAAACGTTTTCTCTGCGTCCTGATTTTCAGCCAGATAATGTGTACCATAATTGCTGGACAACACAGAATTATAGGCGTCAAGATACGCCCGCGTATTAAAGGTCATTACGCACATCCAGGGAAATTCATCAATCGGGAACAGGGCGTTTGCCCCATCATTATTGATAATATCACCGAAAGAGTATCCTTCTGTCACAGAACTGTCATCAAAATCAGCCGATGCATCATGAGCCGAATCGTCAATGCACTTAAGCGAGATTTCGTCTGTGAAATTTGAGACAACAGGTTTTCCGGTGGGTTTTACCTGTTCTCCGACAGTAACAGTAAAGGTAGCAGTTTCTTTGTACCAAGTTCTTCCGTCAGGAATGTTAATAAGACCATAGTTATAATAGTATGTGACCGTAACTTTAGTCGTACCCACCTCGAGCGCTTTGTAATTGAACTGTAGGCAAGGCACATTAGTATACCCACCGCCAGTCCAATATTCCAAAGAGAAAGAACAGTTGCCAATCACGCCGGGATTAGAAACCTCAACACTTCCCGTTTTAGGCACCGCATAATTTACAGGGGTCACAGTCCCATACCCCACTAATGTATTGCGAGGCAACCGCTGCCAAAGGCCCGGTTCATTAGTAACTTTGTCAATAGAACCAACATTTATATTACGCAAATAGCTTGAACTTCTGGGTGTTCCCTTCTCTAAAACAGCATCGCCCAAGCTTGTCCGTACAATCGTTGCATCAACGCTTGCCGCCATTGCGCTGACGGGTAGAAGCCCGAACACCAGCACAAGCGCCATCAAAGATGACAAAATCCTTCGTTTCATAAGATTCCTCCTCTAAAATGATTATATAAAAGCGGTTCCGAACACAGAGCCGCTGAGCTTTTATCGGAGAGCAGGTTTCTTTTCGCCACAGGGCGACAGCTGTTTTAGGGTCGAGCCAGACAGGGCAGGACAAGCGCTGGAGTCTATAGTACAGGTTTGTCACCACCGCCAAAAGCCGCAGTTTACTGCGGCTTTTATTATATCACGGGGCGATTCTATCCGCAACAGCTATGTGGGCACAACCTGTGCTTTCTTCACCATTTTTTACAGTTTATGTACCCATCTGAGAAATGTTTTGTGGGTAACGCTTAATCTCCGTGCGGCCTCCCGTGCGGAGATCTCCTTTTTCAGCCACGCCTGATGCACGGCGGGAAACTCCTTCGGCTGCACCAGTGGCGGACGCCCAAAACGCACGCCCTGCGCTTTCGCCACGGCGATGCCCTCCGCCTGACGCTGATGAATAAACTCCCGCTCCGTCTGGGCCACATAGCTGAGCAGCTGCAGAACAATGTCGGCGATCAGCGTGCCGGTGAGATCCCGGTTCCTCCGGGTATCCAGCAGGGGCATATCCAGCACGACAATGGCCGCGCCCTTCTCTTTGGTAATGATCCGCCATTGCTCCAGAATCTCATTGTAATTTCGGCCCAGGCGGTCAATGCTCTTGACCACAAGGGTATCACCCTCTTTCAACCTGCGAGTTAACCGTTGGTAATTCGCACGCTCAAAATCCTTGCCTGACTGCTTGTCTATGAAAATTTGCCTCAAATTCAGTCCAAACTCTTCCAGCGCAATGATCTGCCGTTGTTCGTTCTGTTCTTTCGTGGAAACTCTCGCATAACCATATTCCATCAAAATCAGCCTCCTTCAAATGTTTTCAGCAAACATATTGTAAGGCTGCCACCAACCGCAGGCACCTCCCTCCGAGAACCTGTTGGCGGTGATGTTAACTCTGGTGGGGCGGTGGTTCAAGTCTTTTCTGCTGCTGTCAGTCCTTTTGCCTGTACTAATTCCAAGGTGATTGTCACACTGCGCCCGCATGGGCTCATGGCACCTTGACACCCCTTCCAATTTGTCCTATAGTGATGATAGGCGAAAGCCAAATCTCGCGGCTTTCCGGTGAGGTCCACACCCCGGTGTGACCT
>ENA-ORNR01002732-ORNR01002732.1-human-gut-metagenome-genome-assembly--contig:-NODE-2732-length-14054-cov-11.651547_pt1 | contig 14054 bp, 8 predicted proteins | sample MGYA00242114_ERZ509020 | MGnify/ENA primary metagenome ERZ509020 (study PRJEB26280, sample SAMEA2338758) | human gut metagenome | biome: human gut; feature: human-associated habitat; material: faeces...
AGCCGATTTCACACGAGGATTATGAGCGACTTATCAAGTATCTGGAAAAGAAAAACCCACCTGCCATTCTGCCGATTCAGATTGCGTATTATGCTGGACTCCGTATCGGGGAAACCTGTGGTCTTACATGGCAGGACATTAACCTTGAAGAACAATGCCTGACCATAAAACGCAGTATCCGCTACGACGGCATGAAACACAAAAACATTATTGGACCAACGAAACGGAAAAAAGTAAGAATTGTTGATTTTGGAGATACTCTGACTGAAATACTGAAAGCTACCAGAAAAGAGCAGCTCAAAAACCGGATGCAGTATGGCGAACTCTATCACCGCAATTACTACAAAGAAGTGCATGTGAAAAACAGGGTCTATTATGAATACTATCATCTTGACGGTACACAGGAAGTCCCGGCAGATTACAAAGAAATCTCCTTTGTCTGCCTGCGACCGGATGGCTCCCTGGAACTGCCGAGTACACTCGGCATTGTATGCAGATCAGTGTCAAAGAAACTGGAAGGATTTGAAGATTTCCATTTCCACCAGTTACGTCACACCTACACCAGCAATCTGCTTTCCAATGGGGCTGCACCGAAAGATGTACAGGAACTGTTAGGACACTCTGATGTCAGTACCACAATGAATATTTACGCTCACTCAACAAGAAAAGCAAAACGGGATTCCGCAAGACTTCTTGATAAAGTAGCGAGCAATGCTTAAATCAAAATTGGTTCACTGAACCAATTATTGATATGCAATGCGACAAAAATTCCCCTTATTTCCCTTGCGGATTCCGCATAAGGGCAAAAATAAGGGAAAATACATATCATTTCACTATTTAATGGGCTGAAAAGCCTGTAAAATAAGGAAAGTTCAGGAAATCTCTCCACAAATTCCGATTTGTCATAATCATTCTATCATACCGTTATGAATAAATCATCTCATGCAAAACAATTTCTTCTGCCCGGTTGTGGATATTATTGCACCGCTGCACCCATTCCATTTGACGGGTACGCTTCAAGTCCTCGGTCACGCCCTCGGCAATTTTCATCTGCTCCATGATGGTGTCTAACCGTTCCTGTGCCTGTTCGTTCAGGTCTGCAAGATATGTCCACAATTCTCCGGTCAGTATCAATGTGTTCAATCTGGCTGGGTGGACTTCTCTTAAATATTCCCGGTGCATCCGTCCGTACTTTCCGATAGGGCGGTGTTCCTCCGGCAGTTTCAAGTCCGGGATGTAGTAATCTCCGACAAGGATATAATCAATTCCGTTTTCCGTTATTCTTGGTTTCAATTCGCTCATATTTTTAATCTCCTCATTCTGGCCCATTTTTTTGCAAGTCTGACTCTCCAGAAATATTGGTAAATCTTTGGTAAATTTGAGATCGAAACACAAAAAACGCTTAAAATCGAGGGTTATGAGACGATTTGAGACGTTTCATCATGCCCGGTAAATCCTGCCGTGGCATACGAATAATATTTTTGTCATCCCGTCATATCCTTTCAAACATCTCGAAGCCGCAATATTACTGTAATCCGTTATTTTATTTTTTCTTTTCAATCTTGTTCCCAAATTACGCATTTTCCCATAAATTTCCACTCAAGTTACTGGCAAATGGTGTAATATGTAATACATGGTATAGCAGCTGCAGCAAACCTCCGCCTGTTTATCCCGGCATTCTTCTTGCCCCGCCCGCCGCCAAAAGCTGCCTACAGGATACCACACGCAGCGCTAAATCACAACCAGATTCCCTGCACCGCCCCGTTTTCTGCAAAATTCTCTTGCAAGGTTTCACACCGCCAACTATAATGTATTTATATATTATAAGTAAAGGCGCATGGCACAGCCGTTTTCCGGGCTTGCCGGGTGCTTTGGATTCCAAACAGAAAGGGGGGCCGCCCGATGCCTCGCATTGCCGTGGTGGATGACCAGCCGGATATGCGGCAGCAGCTGTGCAGCATGATTGACCAATACAGCCGCGAGAACAACTGTATGCTGGAAGTTACCGCTTTTTCGGACGGTGCCCAGATCATAACCAACTATTGCAAGGGGTTCGACATCATCTTTCTGGATATTGAAATGCCGGAGCTTGGCGGCATGGACGCTGCCGAGCGCATTCGCACGGTGGATCCGGATGTGGTGCTGGTGTTCGTTACCAACATGGCGCAGTACGCTATTCGCGGGTATGAGGTCGACGCCCTGGATTTTGTGCTCAAACCGGTCAATTATTACCAGTTCAGCACCAAGCTGGCCCGCGCTTTGCAGCGGGTGCAGCGCCGCAAAGGCGGGCAGATTGCCTTACAGACCGCTGGGGGCGTGCAGCTGCTGAACACCGAGGACATCTACTGGCTGGAAACGCGGGACCGTATGCTGCATTACCATACCTCCACCGGGGTATGGTCCGTGCGTTCCAGCCTGCAAAATGCTGAAAAGCAGCTGGCCCCCTACCACTTTGCCAAATGCAACCAGTGTTACCTTGTCAATCTGCGGTATGTGCGGGCGGTCCAGAACGATATGGTCCAGGTTGGGGAGGACCGGCTGGAGATCAGCCGCCGCCAGCGGGCTGCCTTCCTGGCTGCGGTCGCCGCCTATGTTGGGGGTGCCATGTAATGCTGCCAAATCTCCAACAATTTCTTTCTCTTCTTGTCTGTGGGATACAGCTTTGGGGCGCAGCACTGACCTACTGGCTCCCGCTCCGGCACTCGCCGCACTTTTGGCAGCGGGCGCTGCTTTGCCTGATTCCCTCCATTCCCCTTTCCACATTTTTATTATGGGCGGATCACACGCCTTTCTCGCTGTTCCTGCGGGCGGGGGCGTATATTCTGTTTTGTATGTGGATGATTTTCGCTTCCCACAGCTGCACCCAGTTGGACTGGTCCGGCGCCAATTATTGCGCCATCTGGGGAATTTTGAGTGCCCTGACGACATTTGAGTTATGGCAGCTTCTTGTCTGGTGCCTGGCACAGGTAAACATATTCCTGCCATTGGATCAGCCCTCTGCTTTGCTGCTACAACTGCTGTTTTTTGCCGCTGCGTACTGCCTGCTGCGGGTAACTGTTGCCCATTCCATGCCATATGAAGGCAGCTACCACATCGGTCCCCGCCAGCAAATCAGCGCTATTATTCTGGGCGGCATGTTCGTTCTGCTGTTTTTAACAATGCAGACCGTCACCAACTCCGGAGTATCACGGGAAACTTCTATCTTCATTGTTGTCCCCCTGGCACTCTGCCAGCTCTACTGCATCACCCTTTTATATTTGCAGACTGAGCTGTTCAAAAAGGCGGCCATGGAAAAAGAGATGAACTCGCTGAACATGCTGTATGAACGCCAGCGCCAGCAGTATCAGGTGGCCAAGCGAAACGTACAGATCATCAACCGCAAATGCCATGAGCTGAAAGTTCAGATCGCTGATCTGCGCCGCATGGCCCCCAACGCCGCGCTGCAGCAGAGCCTGAACGAAGCCGAAGCCGCCGCCCGGCAGTATGACGCCAGCACCCAGACCGGCAGTGAGGTTTTGGATGTTGTGCTGACCGAAAAGAGCATGCTGTGCGAAGCCCACCACATCAGCATCAACAATGTAGCGGACGGTACCTGCCTGCACTTTATGGATCCGGCCGATCTGTACGCTCTGTTTGCCAACGCACTGGATCATGCCATTGAGTTGACCCGCAAGCTGCCGGAGCCGGAAAAGCGGATGATTGACCTGCTGGTCTGCAGGCGGCAGGGGTTTGCTGTTCTGAATATCATCAGCGCGGTGCCCGATGGCCCGGATCCTGGCCGCGAAACCTGCGATGAGTTAAAGATCGTCAAGCGCATTATCCAGAAGTACAATGGTTTTTTGACTACCGAATCCAACGGTGGATTTTTTGCGATAAAAGCCGTTTTCCCGGTCCAATAAAGTTCCCTCAAAATTTCAGGTATAAAATTTACGCCCTTGCATTTGTACATATTGCACAAATGCAAGGGTTATTTTTTTGTCAGGCAAAAACCGTTTATTCCACGCAAATGACCGATTATACAAAACCCATTGCGACATTTTTCGCTGTTCGTTACAATAATAACAGCAAAAAGAAAGGATGGCTGCGCCATGCGAGAAATCACCAAAATCATGAAGGGTTGGGAATTCACCGGCCCCGACGGCACCACCACAACGGTGGACCTGCCGCACACCTGGAACGCCCGCGACGGTCAGGACGGCGGCAATGACTACTGGCGCGGCACCTGCATCTACCGCACCCGTTTCGCTGCTCCCCAGTTTAACACCGCCTCCCATCAGGTCTGGATTCAGTTTGACGGCGTCAACGCCAGCGCCCATGTGGTTCTGAACGGCTCCCCCGTCTGCAACCACGACGGCGGCTACTCCACCTTCCGCGCCAACATCACCGAACTGCTGCGGGATGAAAACGAGCTGACCGTGGAAGTCGACAACAGCAAAAACGACCGCGTTTACCCCCAGAAAGCTGACTTCACCTTCTATGGCGGCATCTACCGCGATGTCAGCCTGATGGTGGTCAGCAAGAACCACTTCACCCTGGATTACTTCGGCGGCCCCGGCATCCGCATCACCCCCACTGTGCAGGGCGCAGATGCCAGCGTTCAGGTTACCACCTGGCACGACGGCGAAGGCGAAGTGAGCATTGAGTTGCTGGACGCTGCCGGCAACACCGTTGCCACCGGCAAAGGCCCCGACATCACCCTGACCATCTTCAACGCACACCTGTGGAACGGCGTTAAGGATCCGTACCTGTACAGCTGCAAGGCCCGCCTTGTGGTGAACGGCACGGTGGAAGATGAGACCACCACCCGCTTTGGCGTGCGCAGCTTCAAGGTTGACCCCAAGAAGGGCTTCTTCCTGAACGGCAAGTCTTACCCGCTGCACGGCGTTTCCCGCCATCAGGACCGCAAGGGCCTGGGCAACGCCATCACCCGCGAGATGCACGACGAAGACATGGCCCTGATCAAAGAGATCGGCGCCAACACCATCCGCCTGGCTCATTATCAGCACGACCAGTACTTCTATGATCTGTGCGACGAGGTCGGCATGGTTGTTTGGGCCGAGATCCCCTACATCAGTGAGCACATGCCCAACGGCCGCGAGAACACCATCAGCCAGATGAAAGAGCTGATCACCCAGAACTACAACCACCCCTGCATCGTCTGCTGGGGCGTTTCCAATGAGATCACCATCTCCACCAAGGACAAGAAGGACATGCTGGATAACCACCGCCAGCTGAACGACCTGTGCCACGAGATGGACAAGACCCGCCTGACCACCCTGGCCTGCTACGCCATGTGCGGTCCCTTCAACCGTTCGGCCCACATTACCGATATGGTCAGCTGGAACCTGTACTTGGGCTGGTACGTTCCGGGCTTTATCCTGAACGACCTGTGGATGGGCTTCTTCCATCTCTGCTTTCCCAACCGCCCGTTCGGCTACAGCGAATACGGCGCGGAGGGCATGCCCAACCTGCACAGCACACACCCCCACCGCGGCGACCACACCGAAGAATACCAGGCCAAGTACCATGAGTACATGCTGCGCTGCTTCAAGCGCCACCCCTGGATGTGGGCCACCCACGTTTGGAACATGTTTGACTTTGCTGCAGACGCCCGTGACCAGGGCGGCGAGCCGGGCATGAACCACAAGGGCCTTGTGACCTTTGACCGCAAAACCAAGAAGGACAGCTTCTATCTGTATAAAGCATGGTGGAGCGATGAAGCCTTTGTGCACATCTGCTCCAAGCGCTTTGTGGAGCGCACCGGCAGCACCGCTACCGTAAAGGTTTATTCCAACCAGAGCACCGTTGCCCTGTATGTAAACGGCAACAAGGTAGGCGAGCAGACCGGCGAGCATGTTTTCACCTTCAAGGTTCCCCTGAACGGCGAACTGCACATTCAGGCCGTGGCTGGTGACCGCACCGATGAGTCCGTCATCCGCCATGTAGATACCCCCAACCCGGAGTACAAGCTGCACAAGACCAAATCCAAGAGTGCAAACTGGGTATAATCTATTTTGAACACTCTGTATTTTGTTCTCGCTTAATACAGTTTGTTATAGAGCATTTTCTAACAGGAGGAGAACACAATGAGTAAGAAACCCAAAGTTGGGATGTGGTCCGGCCTGACCGCCGTTACCGCCGTCCTGACCGCAGGCGCCATTGTAGGCACGACGGTTGCGTTCCATTATACGACCACCGTTAATAACTACCTGGACGCCGACACCTACAAGATCATCAGGGGCGACAGCGACGAAGACACTGAGTACTTCAAGAGCGATTTCACCTCTGATGAAGAGCGCGAGTCCTATGAGGCTGAGCTGTGCGCACAGGTTGAAGCCGAAGGTGCAGCCCTGCTGAAGAACTACAACAACGCCCTGCCCCTGGCAAGCGGCGCAAAGGTCAGCCTGTTCGGCCACGGCTCCGTGGACCTGATGTACGGCGGCACCGGTTCCGGCTCCGTTGACACCAGCAAGGCTCCCAACTTCAAGCAGGCTCTGGAAGATCAGGGCATCCAGGTCAACAGCACCCTGTGGGATCTGTATTCTTCTGACGATATGATGAAGAACTACAGCCGCATCACCCCGGCTGCCATCTCCGATACCCTGGAAGCCAACACCCAGTACGCTGTAAACGAAGCTCCCTGGGGCAAGCTGTCCAGCGCCGAGTCCAGCTTTGCTGACTACGGCGATGCTGCTATCGTCGTGTTCTCCCGTTCCGGCGGCGAGGGCGCTGACCTGCCCAGTGGCGAAAACGGCACCAATGATTCCTGGATCAAAGGCCAGGAGGGCGATGGCAACTACCTGGCCCTGTCCGCTGAAGAAAAGGAACTGCTCCAGAACCTGAAGCCCCTGAAGGACAACGGCACCTTCAAGAAGATCATCGTTCTGATCAACTCTTCCAACGCCATTGAGATGGATTTCCTGAACCCGGAGATCTGCGGCGAGGATTACGGCATCGATTCCGCTATGTGGATCGGCGACGTGGGCCAGACCGGCATCAACGGTGTTGCCCAGCTGCTGGCTGGCGAGGCTACCCCGTCCGGCAGCCTGGTTGATTCCTACCTGTATGACAACATGGCCAACCCCGCCATGTACAACTTCTACACCCAGGCTTACCCCAACGCAGCAGATTACAACCTGCTGACCGATGGCCCTGATGTGCAGGGTATGTACAGCGTGTATCAGGAAGGCATCTACCTGGATTACCGTTACTACGAGACCCGCTACGAGGACGCTGTTATGGGCACCGGCAATGCCGGCGACTACAACTGGTCCACCACTGTTGCCTTCCCCTTCGGCTATGGCGACAGCTACACCACCTTCGAGTACAGCGATTTCAATGTGACCGAATCTGCTGATGCTTTCAATGTCACCCTGAAAGTCACCAACACCGGTTCCACCTACTCCGGCAAGGAAACCGTTCAGCTGTACTTCCAGAGCCCCTACACCGATTACGACAAGGCCAACGGCATCGAGAAGGCTTCTGCTGAGCTGTGCGGCTTTGCCAAGACCGATATCCTGGCTCCCGGCGCTTCCGAGACTGTCAACATCACCGTTGACAAGAGCGAGCTGCGCACCTATGATTCCAACAACGCCAAGACCTATATTGTTGACGCTGGCGACTACTACTTCACCGCTGCCACCGATGCACACAACGCTGTGAACAACATCCTGGCTGCCAAGGGCTACACCGTTGAGAACACCGATGGCCGCATGACCGCCGATGGCGACGTTGCCCTGACCTACAAGTGGACCAATGCCGCTCTGGACAGCACCACCTTCGCCACCAGCGAAAACGGCACTGCCATCACCAACCTGTTTGATGAAGCAGACCCCAACAAGAGCAGCAGCGAACCCGGCGAAGTTACCTGGCTGAGCCGCTCCAACTGGGTTGCCACCTTCCCCACCCAGCCTGTTGTGCTGAACGCAACCCAGACCCTGGCTGATCACCTGGCTTTCACCCGTTACGACGGCAGCAAGGCTGACAGCGTTGAAATGCCCACTCTGGGCGCTGACAATGGTTTGGCTCTGGTTTCCATGATCGGTGCCGACTATGACGATCCCCAGTGGGATACCCTGCTGGATCAGCTGACCTTCAACGAGATGGTCAACACCATCACCCTGGGCTTCCACAACACTGCCGCTGTTGAATCCATCGGCAAGACCCGTACCAAAGACGAAAACGGCCCGCAGGGCCTGACCGCAGCACTGACCGGCGGCGCTTCCGCTATGTGCTACACCTCCGAAGACGTTATGGCCGCCACCTTCAACGTTGACCTGATCAACGATGTGGGCCGCTGCATTGGCGAAGACTGCCTGGCCATGGGTTACTCTGGTCTGTATGGCCCCGGCATCAACATGCACCGCACCGCTTACTCTGGCCGTAACTTCGAGTACTATGCTTCTGATCCGTTCATTGCCGGCACCATCTGCGCTGCCGAAGTCAACGGCATCCAGTCCAAGGGCGTTTACGTTTACCTGAAGCACGTTGCCCTGAACGACTCTGAATCCAGCCGCCGCGGCGTGAACACCTGGCTGAACGAGCAGGCTGCCCGCGAAATCTACCTGGAAGTTGCCGACAAGGCCATCACCGATGGCGGCGCCTGGAGCGTTATGACCGGCTTTAACCGCTGGGGCGCTTACTGGTGCGGCGCTTACGATAACCTGCTGACTGGCTTCCTGCGCGGCGAACTGGGCATGCGCGGCATGATCATCACCGACTACTCCGGTTCCAGCAAATACATGGATCTGGCTGATGGTCTGATTGCCGGTTCCGATATCTGGGATAGCCCGGATCCGACCATCCACACCACCCTGGCTCCGAAGTACGAGAACGATGCTTACATCGTGACCGAAATGCGCGAATCCATGCACAAGATCCTGTACACCGTTGCCAACTCCAACGCTATGAACGGCTGGTCCTCCGCTGACCGCCTGAAGGTCATCACCCCGTGGTGGAAGACCGCCCTGTACGCTCTGGACACCGTTCTGGCTGTTCTGACCGTGCTGTGCATCTGGCGCCTGGTTGTTGCCATCAAGCGCAAGAAGACCTGGACTGCTGAGCAGGCTGCCAACACTGCAAGCGCTCAGAATCAGCAGTAAGGTTTAGCCTCCGCATCTTCCCCCTTTTGAATCGTTTATGCCCCCGCCCGTTTCGGGGCGGGGGTCTTTGTTATGAAAGGAGAATGCCCCCATGAGTGAACAAAACTCTGCGGCGTCTGCCAGCGTCAACCGCGCCAAGCCTTACCAGCTGATGCTGTTCCCGCTTAACAACGGCGCTACCAACGTGTACTATGTTCTGGTGCTTTCCTACATTGCCACTTTCGGCAGCAAGGTTCTGGCCCTGAGCATGATCTTCGCCTCCGTGATGGTCACCGGCATGCGCCTGTTTGACGCCATTACCGACCCAATCATCGGTGCCCTGATGGACCGCACCAACGGCAAGTTCGGCAAGTTCCGCCCGTTTATGGTCATCGGCAACCTCATCATGGCTGTCAGCATCCTGGTGCTGTACGGCCTGACCCCGCTGATCCCCGCCTCCATGGAATGGGCACGTTATGTTGCCTTTGTAGCCCTGTACGCCATCTGGGTCATCGGCTACACCTTCCAGACTTCCTGCACCCGTTCCGGCCAGACTGTTCTGACCAACGATCCCAAGCAGCGCCCCCTGTTCACCATCTTCAACACCGTCGGCTCCCTGCTGGGCATGGGCGCCATGCAGTTCTTTGCCCCCATCCTGGCCAAAAACTATGAGGGCGGTTACGCTTCCGCCGGTTTCTTCCGCACCCTGGCTCCTGTCGGCATCGTGATCTCCATCGCCCTGACCATCCTGGCTGTCATCGGCATCTGGGAAAAGGACCAGCCGAAGTACTTTGGCATCGGCGGCCAGAAAACCGAAAAGATCAAGTTTGCTGAGTATGTTGCCATCATCAAGGGCAACAACCCCATGCAGCGCCTGATGGTGGCTGGTGCAGGCTGCAAGCTGGCACTTTCCATTGCCACCAACACCACTGTTCTGTGCATGCTGTACGGCTGCATGATGGGCAACTATGATGGTCTGTACCTGCCCATGATGGTTCTGGGCTATGTGTTCAGCGTTCCCTTCTTCCTGCTCACCGTCCGTACCAGCCAGAAGAAAGGCCAGAAAGCCAGCCTGATGCGCTATGTCAGCGTTGCGCTGATCTGCTACATCGGCGTTCTGGTGCTGCTGCTCCTGTGGGGCAAGGGCGATGCCTTCACCCTGTCTCTGATGTCTGACGGCAAGGTTTCCATCAACGTTTACACCATCCTGTTCATCGTTCTGTTCGGCATTGGCTATGGCGCTTATTACGCTACTGCCGATATGCCCATCCCCATGGTTGCCGACTGCTCTGACTACGAGACCTACATCTCCGGCAAGTATATCCCCGGTATCATGGGCACTCTGTTCAGCCTGGTTGACAAGCTGGTTTCCAGCCTGTCCGCTACCGTGGTTGGCGTGGCCGTCAGCTTTATCGGCCTTGACAGCCTGCCCACCCAGTACGACCCGTACACCCCCGGCATGAACGTGGTTGTTATCGTTCTGTTCTGCGTCATCCCCATGATTGCATGGACTGCTACCCTGCTCGCCATGAAGAACTACAGCCTGACCGGCGAAAAGATGAAAGAGATCCAGGCCGTCAACGCCTGCCGCCGCGACGCTGTTGCGGGCGGCATGAGCCTGGAAGACGCCATGCAGAAATGGCAGACCATCGACCAGCTGCCGGCCCAGTACCGCGCAAACTAATTTTTCTGTTTTCTCCTCCTCTGATACCGGTTTGATTGCGCCGGTTATTTAAGGCAACACCGGGTGCCATATGGCACCCGGTGTTTTGTTTTGCCGCAAATCAAACGTTTCTATTCCATCAAAACAGCAGGCGGGATCCCTGCCTCAAGGGGGGCCCGCCTGCTGCTGTGGCTGTATGTTGCAGGAGAGAGAAATGTAAGATAACTGTCTTGCTTTATGCGATAATACTTGGGTATTTTATTCTCTCGCAGCACCCGGCATTTTTGTAGGGGCCGATGTTTGCGCCATTTCTCATGACAAACATCAAAAATTCTTTCGTTCTTGTTTAACCGATACATCATTCAGCCACATTCCCGGCCTTTTCTTCTGCGCTAATACGGTCGATTTCCTCCTTGATCATATTTCCAAAAGTCTTATCGTCAAGTTCTACACTTTTTTCTGCCGCCACAGATTTGTCAGCAAATGCATCAAAACATATGTTCTTTATATGAGATTGTATTAAAACAGAAAGCCTCCGGCTGCTCGCACAATGCAGCCGGAGGTTTTCTGTTAAATTCCCAATCCATCCAAAATTGATGGCAAAGTAAGGAGGCTTGTGTTAGAATAAAATCAGCTTATGCTTTTTCGCTCTGCATGGCGGCAGTCAGCTTTCTGGCGGCGAACACCAGCACAACAGCGGAGGTGAACAGGCTCTGGATCCAGACGCCTGCAAACACAAGCAGGATTTAAGGCAAAAATCCCGCTGTGTTTATAGAAATAGACTACATTTTCGACTTTTCAGATACACCCTAGACTATTACCAGCTGAGGATGGGAAATTATCATGGAAAAAAATCTTACAACCGGCAGCGTGTTCAAAGCCATTCTGACCTTTACCCTGCCGTATCTGCTCTCTTACTTTTTGCAAACGCTGTACGGCATGGCTGACCTGTACATCACCGGCCGATTCTGCGGGGTGGACAGCATCACCGCCGTTGCCAACGGCAGCCAGGTCATGCACATGCTGACCGTTATCATTGTTGGGCTTGCCATGGGTTCCACCGTCATCATCGGTCACGCCGTGGGGGCGGGCAATATGCGCGATGCCGAAGCCGCCATCGGCAACACCGTCACCCTGTTCATGGCGGTCTCCCTCGGTTTTACCGCCGTGCTGGTGGCCGCAGTGCGCCCGCTGGTCGGCCTGATCGGTGTTCCGGCAGAGGCCGTTCCCGGCACGGTGCAGTATCTGACCATCTGCTTCATCGGCATCCCGTTCATCACGGCATACAACATCATCAGCTCCGTCTTCCGCGGTTTGGGGGATTCCAAAAGCCCGATGTACTTTATCGCCGTTGCCTGCGCCGCCAATATTGCGCTGGATATTCTTTTCATCGGTCCCATGGCCCTTGGCCCGGTGGGTGCTGCGCTGGGCACTACCCTTTCGCAAACCTTGAGTGTTATTGTTGCCTTGTTCGGCATCCGGCGGCACAAAACCGGCCTGCGGCTGAGCCGCCAGAACTTCCGCCCGCGCAAAGGCGTGCTGGGCCGTATTCTTAAAATCGGCCTACCGGCCGCTGTGCAGGACGGCTGCATTCAGGTCGCGTTCATCATTATCACCATCATTGCCAACCACCGCGGCCTGATTGATTCTGCCGCCGTGGGCATTGTGGAAAAAATCATCAGCGCCATGTTCATTGTGCCGTCCTCCATGCTGGCGACGGTATCGGCGTTGTCTTCCCAGAACCTTGGCGCAGGCAAGCCGGAGCGCGCCGCCCAGACCCTGAAATACGCCGCCATGATCGCCACCGGTTACGGCATTGCCGTAGTATTGGTCATTGAGCTTGTGGCCGAGCCGCTGCTGGGGTGCTTCACCACCGACGCCGCCGTGGTGCTGATGGGCTGCCAGTACATCCGCGGTTATATTGTGGATACCATTTTTGCCGGGATCCACTTCAGCTTTACCGGGTATTTTGCCGCCTGCGGCAAGTCTTACATCGGCTTTCTCCACAACATCATCGCTATTGTGCTGGTGCGCGTTCCGGGGTCCTACCTGGCTTCCCGGCTGTTTGCCGGAACCCTGCTGCCTATGGGGCTGGCCGCACCGGCGGGTTCGCTGTTATCCGTCATGATCTGCGTGGCGGCCTACCGCTGGATGAAGCGCCGCGGCACCCTGTATACTGCCGCCTGACTTTTCCCCAAAGGAGCATCCGCCCATGTACGTTTTTTCTCTTCTTCAGCATTCCCACTTAACGGTGTAGCTCAAAACAACGAAAATAACGCATATTCCGCAAACACAAAATTGCTTCTGCCTTTGTAGAATTGGATTTTCGGTGTTTCCGGTACACCTTTGTTCTCTCGCTTACCCGCGGCGCTGGCGCAAAAACTTGCCAATGCTGCGCTGCAATGCGGCAAAATACACCGGCTTTGCAAAATGGCCGTTCATCCCGCTCTCTGCAGAAAGCCGCTCATCTTCCACAAAAGCATCGGCGGAAAGTGCAAACATCAGCACGGTCTTGGCGTCCGGGCGGTTCATGGCTTCTTTTTTCGCGTCAATCTGCTACAATAGAACCCGCATCAAAAAATGTATCATTTTTGCCCACTGCTGGAAAGGAGTTTGCTATGGCCCATACTTTTTCTTGTTTTGCCGATGCCTCGCTGGTGCGCACCACCGGCGGCTCGGTGCGCGGCTACCGTTTTGACGGGCTGGATATCTTTAAGGGCATCCCTTACGCCAAGGCCAGGCGCTTCCACGCGCCGGAGCCAGCTGTGTGGGACAGCGTGCTGGACGCCACCAGTTACGGCTATGTCTGCCCTTTGCTGGAAATGCCCAAGCCCAACGGCGAAATGCTGGTGCCCCACCGCTATTGGCTGATGGACGAAGCCTGCCAGAACCTGAACATCTGGACTCCCGCGCTGGATGACGCCCACCGCCCCGTGCTGGTGTGGCTGCACGGCGGCGGATACTTTGCCGGTTCCTCCATTGAGCAGATCGCTTACGAGGGCGAAAACATGGCCCGCCTGGGGGACTGCGTGGTGGTTTCCATCAACCACCGGCTGAACATCCTGGGCTATTTCGACCTTTCGGATTTTGGGGCGGAATACGCCAATTCCGGCAACGCGGGCGGGGACGATATCATCGCCGCGCTGCGCTGGGTGCGGGATAATATTGCCGCGTTCGGCGGTGACCCCGGCAATGTGACAGTGTTCGGCCAGTCCGGCGGCGGCGCCAAGGTGACCACCCTGCTGCAGACCCCCGCCGCGGACGGGCTGTTCCACAAAGGTATTGTGATGAGCGGCGTTCTGGGCTTATAC
>ENA-ORNR01002733-ORNR01002733.1-human-gut-metagenome-genome-assembly--contig:-NODE-2733-length-14049-cov-4.576247_pt1 | contig 14049 bp, 8 predicted proteins | sample MGYA00242114_ERZ509020 | MGnify/ENA primary metagenome ERZ509020 (study PRJEB26280, sample SAMEA2338758) | human gut metagenome | biome: human gut; feature: human-associated habitat; material: faeces...
TTACGTTTTATGTTGGAGAAAAAACGCTTGGCATTTACGGAGAAGAATTTCCGCTTGGAGCACTGACAACGGAGGTTTTGAACATCACGCCAGCGGAATATCAAGCGCTTGACGTTCTCTTGAAATCTGCGATAGAGGGTATGGCGCTTTATGAAAAAACACACAAGCTGACCGACTGGCATCAGGCCAATGAGCAGATGCTCCAGCTGAATGAAGCGCTCTGTCGCCGCCGTATTTTTCGTCTGATTCAGACCGACTCGTACATTCTGGCAGAGGCAAAGCAACTCACAGAAATGCCGATTACAGAGGGCGATACGCTTGAAATGGATGCGCACGACCACGAGATTTTGCGTCAGATCTGTGTGTATGAAGACTACTTGGAAAATCCGAAGAAGTATGGCAGAATCAAAAATCCGGAGGAATTGAGCGAGACGCAGCGGGAATGGTATCTGAACTTGTATCCGCCCATTCCGCCAAAGCCGGAGGCGAAAACCCCGGCGCTGCTGATCGCACCTGTGCCGCTGGATTTGAAGTGGCAGATGTATAAAGCATATTGTATGAATTATGCGCAGGTGCTTAAAGATGTCGCCTCCGTCTGTCAGACGCTTCGTGCGTTTATTCGGGAGTCGCTTTCCAGACTTGAACATCTGTCGCCGAATCAATATATCGCGGCTCTAAATGGGTTTCTCTTTCCGGAATTCCGGCACAAGTGGATCGCCAATCCGATAGAGGGCAGCGGCAATTATACGCTCTTTGATGATGTCAGAATCCATCTTGTGCCACGGGAAACAGCACCGGATTCAAGGCAGTTCAGGATTTTTGAATATTATGAAACAGAGCATTTACAAACGCTTTTGAAGCTGGATTTCTATAAAGGGCTGGAAGCTGGGCATCTGATTCGGAAGTGTGAACTATGCGGCAGACTCTTTCTGCTGCAAAAGGGCTATCACACAAAATACTGCGATTCCCCGAATCCGGATAACCCGCGCTATTCCTGTGCGCAGCTCGGTTATCGGATGCGCGGCGTCAAAGAGACGGCAGCAGACAGTCCATTGACGCAGGCGCTTTCTCGCTGCTATCAGCGCATTGACAAGGACAAAGCACGCGGCATTATCACGGCAGAGGAGCAGATGCGCCTGCGCACAAAGGCGGAAGAGCTTTACCACGAAGCCCGAACGCAGCCAGGTATGCCCTATGAAGCCTTCAACGAATCCCTGGCAACCAGGAATCTCTATCCGCTCTGTGGTGTGCAGCGCAAAAGCAAGCCTGTTGGCCGTCCAAGAAAACAGAAATGAAGACGCTCTGCATGGAGATGAGAACACATGACGAATGAAGAATTGTATCGGCAGTATCTCAGCGGCGACGCAGAAGCCTTTGAAGAACTCTACCTGCAAATGCAGGGGTTCATTGCTTCTGTTGCAAAGGACGCAGCGCAGAGCTTCGGCTGTTCGGACAAAGAAATACTGGATGAACTGTGCGCCGAAGGTGCGTTAGAGCTTTGTGAACGCCTTTCCACCGGGGTGTATGACGAGGATCGCGGAAAATTGACCACATATCTGCATCCATTTCTGCGTGGCAAGATGTATCGCTATTTGGAGGCAAGCCTCGGTGCGGCGGTACTGCCCAAGGACGAAATGCAGCGCGTAAAGCAGGCGCAGCGGCTGCACAAAGAGGAAAACCTTTCTCCGGATGAAGCTGCACAGATGCTCGGCGTTTCCGCTGAAAAGGCTGCACAGTTGATTGGCTGTAAGACGAAGCCGCTTCCTGTCTCTGCGCTTTCAGATACTGATCCGGACGATGATCCGCTTGCGTGGCTGCTGCTCGACCAGCACACTCTCACGCCGGAACAGGCTGTTTACCGGCAGGTCTGCGTGGAGGAACTAGAGCAGCTTTTCCGTACGCTCAGCGCGAAAGGCCGCGCGATCCTCGGTCATACCTATGGCGTGTTCGGCTACGAAAAGCTGTCTACAGACGAGCTGGGTCTGCGTGAAATGCTCTCGCCGGATGGCGTGACAAAAGCCAGGAAAGCTGCACTGGAGCGCCTGCGCAGCCGGTATCCCGGCAGCGGCCTGCACCTCTGGCGGGATGTGTATCATACGCTGAAAGACATATAAAAAGGGACCCACACTAGTGAAAGGCAGTGCGGGCCTTTATGTTCAAGCAGAGAAGTTTTGAATGTTCAATCCCTGTAAAATTTTATGTGAATTTTCACTATTTTCACTTGTTTCATGTGAAAATAGTGGTATAATAAAAATAACCAACACGGAGGTGTGATTGATGCAGTACGAAAACGAGCGCATGGAATTTAAATCCCAACTGACGGACGACATTTACAAGGAAGTCATCGCCTTTACGAACACGGACGGCGGTGTCATTTATATCGGCATCGATGATCAGGGCAATGTGACCGGTATTGACAATGTGGACGAGACCTACACGCGGCTGACAAACGGCATCCGCGACGCGATTCAGCCGGATGTGACGATGTTCGTGCGCTATGTGCTGCAGGAGAACAAGGTCATCCGCATTGAAGTCGGTGAGGGCAGCTATAAGCCGTATTATCTGAAGGGCAAGGGTCTGAAGCCCGCCGGCGTTTATGTGCGGCAGGGCGCGACGAGTGTACAGGCGTCGCCGGAGCAGATCCGGCAGATGATCAAAGATTCGGACGGCGACGTGTTTGAAGAAATGCGTACCGTGCAGCAGGATCTGACCTTTGACGAAGCAGCGATTGCGTTCAAGCGGTACAAGGTGGATTTTTCAGAAGACAAGTATATTGCACTGGGGCTTCGGAACATTCACGACGATCAGTACACCAATCTGGCGCTGCTTCTGTCCGACCAGTGCCAACACACGACGAAAATCGCCGTATTCAACGATGAATCCTGTACAGAGTTCCGGGACAGCAAGGAGTTTGGTGGCTCGATCTTCAAGCAGTTTGAAAATTCGATCAATTATCTGGCGCTGTGCAACAGGACAGTCTCTACCATCAAGGGTGTCGTCCGCACGGATAAGCAGGACTATCCCGAGGAAGCCATCCGCGAAGCGCTGCTCAATGCGCTGGTGCATCGGGACTACAGCTTCAGCGGAAGCATTATCATCAACGTAAACGACAGCAAAATGGAGTTTATTTCTCTGGGCGGCCTCCTGCCCGGTCTTTCCACGGAGGATATCCGTCTCGGCGTTTCTCTGCCGAGGAATAAAAAGCTGGCGGAGATTTTTCACCGCCTGCGCCTGATTGAAAGCTACGGCACCGGCATCCGCCGCATTTTCAAGCTCTATGCAAGCTGCCCCGTCCAGCCCAGCATCGAGGCAACGACAAATGCATTCCGAATCGTACTGCCGAACATGAACGCCGCTTCTGCGGGCAAAGAAAACGCGGCGGAGGCAAAGCCCGCCGCGCCGGTCATTACGCCGCAGATGAAAATCGTTCTGGACTACCTCAAGGAATACGGTGAAATGCGCGACGAGGATTTGCAGGAGCTGCTGCATATCAAGAAAACCAGAGCCTACCTGCTGACCCGCCAGATGAACGAGGAAGGGCTGATCGAGGTCGTCGGCAGAGGGGCGGAAAAGAAGTATAGATTGAAGTAACGAGGAGGTGCGCTATGGCACTGGAAAATAAATTGGGACTGACGAGTTCTGCCGACCTTGCGCGCGAGGAGGAACGGAGCAGCAAGAAAAAGGCCGTATGGCTATTTGAAAGCGGCACACTGGACAAGCTGTCTGTCGGCACGTTCGTGTCGCTCGAGGCGATTCACAGGGCGCTTTTTGAGGATATTTATGACTTCGCGGGCGAGCTTCGCACGGTGAATCTGGCGAAAGGTAATTTCCGCTTTGCGCCGCTGATGTATCTGGAAGCGGCGCTGGCAAACATCGAGAAAATGCCGCAGAGTACTTTTGATGAAATCATCGAAAAGTATGTAGAAATGAACGTCGCGCATCCGTTCCGCGAGGGTAACGGGCGCAGTATGCGTATCTGGCTTGATTTGATGCTGAAAAACGGTATTGGTCAGGTCGTGGATTGGAGCAAGGTCGATAAGGAGGACTATCTGCTTGCAATGGAGCGCAGTCCGATTAAGGATGTGGAGATTAAAGTGCTTCTGAAAGCCGCGCTGACAGATGATGTGAATAGCCGCGAGGTCTTTATGAAAGGGCTTGACCACAGCTATTATTACGAGGGATATACGACATTTAGGGCGGAAGAACTGTAAAAGTTTATACCATCAATCCACTGCACGAGCTCGTTGCTTTAGATGCCATCAATGTAAAATAATGATTGGAAGTTTAATATGTTCTATAAAATGATTGAGAACAAGTGCAGGGAATGGTACCATTCCGAGGAATGCACTGTTCATAGTTTGGTTGAATATATAGAGAAGACCGGAAAAATGAGAGATGCACAGGTTGAAGCAATTAAGCTTTATTTGTTTCTCAAAATCGGTTGCGGATGTAAGCCATTAGAGCTTTTGTTCAGACACGGATACTTCAATTCTATCAACTTGAACGATGTAGAATTGTCCACCACGACTCGTACTTACCTAGAAGAAAATCCGGCGGCAGCAGCATTGTTTGAATACGCTCTCTTAACAAACGACAGAGGGGAACAAGTTTCCGAAGGTATTGAAAAGCAGATAAAGAAGGACCCGTCAAGCATTGACTATCACGCATTTTTCCAAGCAGTTTTTTTCAATGTATCCTACACTGATTATCTGTTCAGCCTCCCTATGGGTGCAGGAAAAACATATCTGATGGCCGCATTCATCTATCTCGATCTGTATTTTGCAAATAATGAACCACAGAATCCTGCATTCGCTCACAATTTCATCATCTTTGCACCTTCCGGCTTGAAATCCTCTGTTGTCCCAAGTTTGAAGACGATTCAGAACTTCAACCCTGCATGGGTCATCCCAGAGCCTGCTGCCACTGAGATCAAGCGTCTGATCTCCTTTGAGATGCTTGACCAGAGCAAGACAGCAAAAAAGTCCAACAAGACGAAAAATCCCAATGTCCAGAAAATCGCAACTCACCAGCCTTTGTCCGAACTTTTTGGCCTTGTTGCCGTTACAAATGCTGAAAAAGTCATCCTCGACCGTATTCAGGAGAAAGACGGACAGCTCAGTTTTCTCGAAGAAAGCGATGATGAAAAGGATCGGCAGGCCAATGAACTTCGCAACCTGATTGGCAAACTTCCCTTTTTGTCCATCTTTATTGATGAAGTCCATCACGCAATCAGTGACGAAATCAAGCTCCGTGCTGTCGTTACCCGCTGGGCAAAAAATGATACCATAAATTCCGTCATCGGCTTCTCTGGCACGCCATATTTGGAAAAAGCGGAGAAGATTCCTGTTGTCGATAAGCTGTCTGTTGCCACTGCTGAAATTACCAATATCGTCTACTACTATCCGTTGATCAACGGCATCGGGAATTTTCTGAAGCGACCGGTAGTTAAGATTGCAGAAGTGACTGATAGCAGCCGCATTATCGAAAACGGTGTTCGGGAGTTTTTTGATGGGTATAAGAACACTGTTTATACAGACGGAACGACTGCAAAGCTCGGGATCTATTGCGGTACGATTGAAAAGCTGGAGGAGCTGGTTTATCCTCTTGTGTCTGAAATTGCCTCAGCGTATGGTTTGGGCAGCGATACGATTCTTAAATTTCACAAAGGCAATAAGCAGTACCCCCAGCCCGTAGATAGCCAGATGCAGTTCGACACGCTTGACAAGCCTCTGTCTAAAATCCGTGTGATTCTCCTTGTTCAAATTGGAAAAGAAGGCTGGGATTGCCGCAGCTTGACCGGCATTATTCTCTCGCAGGAGGGAGATTGCCCCAAAAACATGGTGCTGCAGACTTCTTGCCGCTGCCTGCGTCAGGTGGATAAGAGCACGGCAGAAACTGCACTGATTTATCTGAACGACGGCAATGCGGACAAGCTCAACGCACAACTCCAACAGCAGCACCATATTTCTCTGAAAGAGTTTACACAGAACAGCCCTGATCGAACTGAAATCAGGCGGTATGACCGTACCGCTTATTTAAAGTTGCCCAAAATTGACTTCTACCAGTTCAAAGTCAATTATGAGACGCTGACCATAGCACCAGCCGCGCCTGAAACAAAGATTCCAACCGTTGCGGTCGAAGCAAAGCTGTCAGGCAGTATCATCAAGACCACTGATTTGAGTATGAAAACCCAAAATATTAAGGTGGATGATTCGGAACGCGGTACAGAGCAGGCGACATTCTCCACATGGCTGCACCGAATTGTAAGAGGCAGCTTCGGTTCTCTCACTATGCAGGAACTCTCAGCACATTCCGAGGTATTGGATACTGTATATCATACCATCACCTACGAAAAAGACGGCATTCGGTTTTATAGTTCCCGCTATGACCATGCCATGGTAGAAGCAAACATCCGCAAAGCTTTCTGCGAAGAACGTTCCTTCATTACGAAGGAAGAACTGATTCCGGAAGCAGCCTGTCTGTTGAATATTACTAATTTTACGTCTGTTGTTCATACACAAACTCCTGCGGATTACTACCCCGAGCAGGATGCTGTGGAGCGCATCATTTTGGACGACAAAGGAAAGTTGAAAATGAACCCCGCTATTGAAGCTGCAATATTGGCTTTGGAGGCGGATGGCAGCGAACATAACCGCAAGTTAGCGGAGGCCATGCGGAAACAGAACGCTTCTTACCCACAGAAAAACCACTCGTTCCATTACCTGCCCTATCGGACTGACAGCAGTTTTGAGCAGACGTTTCTCAAGGAGGTGCTGGTCTTTGATGAAATCGAGCGGCTTGGGTTGGAGGTCTATTATAACGGTGACCGCGCGATGACAGAGTTTAAGATCAAATGTTACAAACGCGTTGGAACAGGCTGGCGCTATGTTGGTATGTATACGCCTGACTTCCTCATCATTCAACGCAGAGATGGTAAAATCTATAAAGCCATCATAACTGAGACAAAAGGACAGATTTATGCAAATGATCCTGCATTCATAGACAAACGGACATTCATGGAAACGGAGTTTTCCAAATATAACAACAGTGCCTTTGGCTACAGACGGTTTGATTACTTATATCTGGAGGATACGCTGACAGAGACGGAGCGGATTCAGATAACACATAAAAAGATTTGTGACTTCTTTAAGGAGAAAATACTGTGACTATTATTGACTATAGAAAAAGACTGGGATTGGGCTATTCTGACGCGGAGAAGCATGAGCACTTCATCGCATATATACATAATTTTTTCCTAAATGCAAACGCAGATCATGATAGCTTCCCCCCTCTTATTGAGCAAGCATTTTGCAATAAGATAGGAGAGCGCATGGAGGACAATAATGATTGGTGCACCTTTGAAGAGCCAACTGGTCTACCGGCTGCATGGAAATATCTAAAAAAACGGACAGATATTTTTCTCGATTTTCTATTCTGCTATGTAATGCTTATCAACTGTTACGGAGGCAGGAAGAAAAACATAAAAAATGTGCTGACTGACGAGTTATTAAATACTTTGGATGAGTGCCAGATTCCTTATGAAGTTGTACACGATGACGATGGCCTTTTTGTATTTCCGAAAGGCGCAAAAGAATTGGATGAAGCGCTTGTTTCAGAGCCGCTTGAATGGTTAAAAGATTACCCCGCTACACGTAAGACTTATGTTATAGCATTGAAACAGTATTCTGACGGCATTTATATCCGTGATGTTGCAGATAACTTGCGAAAAGCGTTGGAATCTTTCCTTCAGGAGTTTCTTAAGAACACAAAGAATCTTGAAACGAATAAGAACGAAATATGCAAATACTTAGGCGGACAGGGCGTCGATGCTGGTATTTCCGGCCTGTTCCAGCCACTAATCAATGCGTATAAGAATATGAACGACAAGATCGCAAAGCACAATGATGCCGTAGATGCAAAACTGTTGGAATTCCTACTCTACCAGACAGGCATCTTGATTCGCATGGTGTTATCAGTAAAGCAGGCGCAAGAGACGGAGGTACTCGATCATGCCGATTAAATATGTACCATTCATTCCAGAACCCGTGGAGGGGCAGGCTGTTCTGGGGAATTTCAATCGAATCCTTCGCTACAAAGGCGCAGATGAAATGTCCATGACGCTCCAACGCGGTATGCCGCTATATGAAATGGAAAAACAGGAAACTGTGGGCAAAAATGCTGACGGCAATATGGTTATTCGGGGCGAATGTGTTTCCGCCTGCGCCTACCTCAAGGAGCAAGGCATTCAGGTCGATCTGGTCTATATTGACCCGCCTTTTGCCAGCGGCGCCGACTATGCCAAACAGGTATATATCCGCCGCAATCCCAAGGTGGCCGAGGCGATTGCCGAAGCGGAGCAGACGCTAGATATTGACGAATTAAAGTCTTTTGAAGAGAAAATGTACGGCGATGTTTGGGATAAGGAGAAGTACCTAAACTGGATGTACGAAAACCTCATGGCGATTAAGAGCGTTATGAGCGAAACCGCCTCCATTTGGGTTGAACTAGACAACCATATTGGTCATTATGTCAAAATACTGTTGGATGAGATTTTCGGTGAAGACCACTTTGTAAATGAAATTGTCTGGAAACGAACATTCTCTCATTCTGATGTTGGCCAAGGCGCAAAACACCTTGGCCGTCTCCACGATGTGATTTTCTTATACAGCATGAGCGACGAATATGTACTAAATACGGTTTATACGCCCTATTCAAAAGAGTACATTGATAACTTCTTCCGCTATACTGATAGGGATGGCCGCCGTTATCGCTTAGTATCCATGATTGGTACAGGCGGCGCAGCAAAGGGCAACCCTTTCTATGAGTTTATGGGCGTTTCCAAATATTGGCGTTATAGTAAGGAGACGATCCAAGAATTAGTACAAAAGGGATTAGTTGTTCAGACAAAGCCGGGAGCAGTTCCTCAAAAAAAGAATTACTTGGATGAATCTCCCGGTGTTCCGCTACAGGATGTTTGGACTGATATTGCACCTGTTCAAGGCGGTTCCATTGAAAATGCGAATTATACTACACAAAAACCAGAAGCACTTCTTGAAAGAATTATAAAGACTTCTTCTGATGAGAACATGGTTGTTGCTGACTTTTTTGGCGGAAGCGGTGTGACCGCCGCAGCTGCTCACAAATTAGGTCGCCGGTTCATTCATTGTGATATTGGCCTGAACTCCATTCAGACGGCTCGCGACCGCTTGGTAGCAGATAGCGCGGAGTTTGGTGTGCTGGAGATCAAAGACGGGGTCCAACTCTATCGCAATCCAGTGCAAACCATGGATAAAATCAAATCACTTATTCCTGGTCTGAAAAGCGAGGACTCTTTGGACTCCTTCTGGGCAGGCGCAATCTCCGACAGCAAACTGGGGCTGGTACCGGTGTATGTGCCAAATCTAATGGACAGCAGTTCCAAGCTGCTAGACGTGGTGTTGATAAACCGCATGATCCATCAGGCAATTCCTGATCTCGACAGCAATATCAAAAAGGTCATCCTGTATTACATCGACATTACCAGTGAAGAAGAAATTCGTAAGTTCATTGCTGAAGATGACAGCACCACGGTGGAAATCGAACTGCGTGACCTGAAAACGATTCTGGATGATGTAGTCATCGGTGACTATGCCAAGTTCCATACAGAGGAAATCCATGAAGACCTGTTTGGCGGCTGGCAGGTTATGATCGACACGTTTGTCAGCGACCGAGTGCTGCAAAAAATCACCGATTTCAACAACAAGGCCAGAATGAACGCTTCTGCCAAAAAGCCATTCAAGCCAATCGAGATCAGTGAGGATGGTCTGGAACTGATTGAATTTCTCAGTCTTGACTGTACTGCCGCCGATGGTGAGTGGCACTCTGACAGCGAAATCAAAATTGATAAAAACGGGTTTGTCATTCGCAATGGTGAAAAAAACAAGAAATTCTGGAGTGGCACGATTCGCAGCGAGAAGAAACCTCTGCGACTGAAAATCCGCAATATCTGCGGCGATGAAACAGTGTGGGCAGTATGTTAAACTGATAACGTTATTCTTGGCTGCTATAAAGAGAAGATATGTGAAAGTGGGAATCTCAAATGGACGATAAGCTCAGTAGTATTCTCTCCTATCTTGATATCACGGGAGAAACTGGTCTAGCATCTAAAGACAACTTTGATAGTCTTACAACTTATCAAAAGTTCTTTTATAACCAAGTAAAAAGTAAAATCGGTGTTGATGCGGTGTACTTCTTGAGAGACGAAGAAGGTGTAGCTAAAATTCCACTAATTTACTTTTCAATGGTTGAAGAAAATGATGCCTCGAAAGCTGCAAAGCTCCATTGTTTATCTTGGAATATGGGGGAGGCACCTCTTCTATTTGTCGTAACGCCTACTGCCGTAAAAGTGTTTAATAATTATCAAACCCCTAAGAAGAAAGATGGCAGTTTAGATCCGGAAGCTGGATTGATTGAAACAATTAGTTTACTAACAAGTGTTGAAACTCAACGGCAGAAATTGCACCCGTATAATCGTTCGTTGTTAGAAAGCGGAGAATATTGGAACCGTGTAAAAGGACGATTTGATACCAGCGCTAGAATAGATACCACGCTAATGAACAATCTGCGGATTATGAGAAGACAGCTAATCACTCGTATTAAGTCTAGAACCAATCCATCGCGGCCGCTCCCAGAGAATATTGTTTCAATCGTTCACGGACTGCTTAGTCGTTCAATTCTAATTAAGTACTTAGAAGAACGGAAAGACACCAACAATAAGTCAGTATTTCCGGATGATTTCTATAGCCAGTTTTCGTTTCGCGGAAAAATTTGCCGCAGCTACACAGACGTTCTTGGTAGCAAAGAAGCAACATACCGCTTGTTTGATATATTAGAAAAGAAATTTAATGGTGATATGTTCCCGATCATCACTAACGAAAGAGAAATAATCACCGATGATGATTTAGAAGAGCTCCAATCATTCTTGCTGGGAAATTCAGATTTAGAAAGTCAACAAATGGCACTTTGGCCTTTATATGATTTCAATATCATACCCATTAAAATAATAAGCAGCATATACGAACTCTTTTTCCATCTTTCCGATGATGGTAATGACGACAAGGGCACATATTACACACCGTTACATTTAGTTGATACACTATTGGATGAAGTCTACCCATGGGAAGGCAAATATGAGCCGATTTCTTTCATCGATCCATCCTGCGGTTCTGGTATTTTCTTAGTCGAAGCATATAGAAGAATCGTATGTCGGTGGATGCAGACTAATAATACTTCTCAGATCAATAACGCGCAACTTACAAACATTCTACAAAATTGTATATTTGGTGTCGACTTAAATGAAGAGGCCGTCAGAGTCGCATCATTTAGTCTAAGCCTTGCACTATGTGATTTTTTGGATCCACGTAGCATATGGAACGAATTGACCTTTCCCAAATTGGTAAATACAAATCTAATTATAAGTGATTTCTTTGACGACAGATTACGTAACCGGTTAACAGAATATGATGTTGTTATTGGTAATCCTCCATGGCAAAGTCAGCTTACACAGGCAGCAAAAAAATATCTAAAACAAAACGATTACATTGTTGGAGACAAACAAATTGCACAGGCATTTTCGATCAAGTGTGCAACTATTTGCAAGGGAAACGGATTGGTATGCTTACTTATGCCAAGTAAGGGGCTTCTTTTTAACCGCTGGCCTAAAAGCTGTGCATATAGGAAGCGTTTCTTCGAGGAAAATGCAGTGTCGGTTATTATTAACTTTTCTATATATCGAAAAGTACTATTTGATAACGCAACTGCACCATGTACTGCCATCATTTATCGGCCCAAAAAAGATTCTCAGGATTATTCAACAATTACGTACTGCTCACCAAAGCCTCAATATTCGTTACAAGATACCAAAAAGTTTTCTATCGATCCAACAGATATATGTGCAATTCCGTCAGACTTGATCCATGATGATCGGATTTGGAAAATCGCCATGTGGGGGAGCCCACGGGATTTGGAATTAATCGACAGAATCCAAAGTACATATCCTTCATTAGAAACATTCTTGTCAAGCCATGGAATGCAAAATGCAGAAGGCTATAAAAGAGGAAACAGAAAACAAATCTATAATGGGTTCAACACAATACCTATTGTCGATTCCGATTCTTTTTCGCCATTCTATATTCCAGAAAGTCGGCTTGAAAGAAACGAAGATAACACATTTGAACGTTTTTGCCAAAATAATTTATCAGTTTTTCAAGCTCCACATCTAGTTTTAAAACAATCCCATAGAAAGGGCCGCTTCTATGCAGCAGTTCTTGATTACGATGCGATATTTAGTCATAGCTTTTTGGGCATTTCCGGTAACAAAGACATCCTGAAATACCTCTGCTTGATTATTAATTCGAAGCTTTTCTCATATTATCACTTGTTGACAAGCCGTACATGGATGGTCGAACGAGATGCGTTGGAAGCTGGAGATATTCGTACCATTCCTATTCCTGAACCATCAGAGACAATTTTAAGCAAAGCAGTAGAATTGTTTGGATATATAATGCAATCCGGAGATGAATCAGGCATAGATGCATTTGTGTTTGATCTTTACCGATTGAGGGACTATGAGGTACGTTTGGTTTTAGATGCTTTAGATTATATCTACAATTATTTTGACAAGAAAGCAAAATCGGTTGCATTCGCAAAGCCGACAAGGGAAGTATATAAAAGATATTATTCTACTTTGATGGATGTACTGAATAACTCTTTAGGTCAACCCTTTTCTCCTCGCGCTTCATTCTATATTGGAGAATCGCCGTTATCTGTTTTAATGTTGTCTGTAGATACTCCTGAAGAAACATTACGCTTTTTTGACAACTGTGAGCTTACAGAACAATGCCTTACCCAGTTAGACTCTTTACTGACCGAAAAACGACACAATATTTATATTCGAAGAAACGTTAGGGTGTATGGAGATGATGCAATCTACATCATAAAACCGAAGCAAGAAAAATACTGGAATTTCTCATCTGCTTGTAGAGACGCGGATGAAATATTCTCAGATATTATGAAAGCAAGGGGGTAAGTATAAAATGGGCAGCATCAAAAATATAACGTCATCTACACCTATGCCTCCTGATTTGGCAAGAAAAATTGGTGTTAGTGGAATAAATGAGATTTTGGATGTTTTCTGGAAAGGCTATCAAGAGCTAAAAAAAGACAGTTCATTTGTTGTTAATTCCGCATCCGAAGAAGACGATATAACTCAAAAATGGGCCGAGAAAATCATTTCACTATGGGATTCCAGAAATCGAGCAACGGCAATTACTTTAAATAGCCTTCGCCCGATGCATCAATATGCAGACAATTCTATGAAAAAGCGGAGGGGGGCAAAAGCCCCTACTATTGATTTCTGTTTTAAAGACTGGTCGACTAGCAATAGCTACTTTGGAGCAGAAGCAAAGAATCTATATAAAAATAGGCCAGAGAAAATTAAACGATACGTTTCTACCGGGGTCGAAAACTATACAACCGGTCGTTATGGCTCACAGTCTTCTGAATCCTCAATGATAGGGTATGTACTTTCTGGAAAAATACAAGAAATCACGGAAGAATTGAAAATAGAAATGGCAAAAGAAACACCACTCTCCAATCTTGCACGAACGGCACGAATTGAACCTCAATATAAGAGCAGCCATGTCCGTACCCTTGATAATCATGAAATAACATTGCATCACTTGTTTTTTGATTTTGCATCATCATAGTGCCTCGGGTTTGCGAATTTTCGTTTTGGTGTTTGCATCGCTCATGATTGAAGCAAAAGCATTTTTATGCAGTCCCCCACCGACATAGCCGGTGGTTCCCGAATCTCAAAGAGTCAGCACGGACAGCGGATGACTTTCCACTTGCCCGTGCTGACTTTCTTATACGCTGATCCGCACTATGTACCGTACTGCCTGCATATGCCCCTCCATGATCCGGTTATTTCTCGTAAATCTCGCGGTTCGTATGGGGCACACGTTCTTGACCATCTGGCCGCCGACGGAGCCGGCCTCGCGGGAGGTCAGG
>ENA-ORNR01002737-ORNR01002737.1-human-gut-metagenome-genome-assembly--contig:-NODE-2737-length-14037-cov-7.795952_pt1 | contig 14037 bp, 9 predicted proteins | sample MGYA00242114_ERZ509020 | MGnify/ENA primary metagenome ERZ509020 (study PRJEB26280, sample SAMEA2338758) | human gut metagenome | biome: human gut; feature: human-associated habitat; material: faeces...
GGGAGTTTCCCCAACAAGCAGAAAATCGCTTTCGTGTCACGAAAGCCCTGCTTGCAGAAGAGTGGGTTCTAAAAAAATCGTTCAAAATTTGGAAGAACTTTCGATTGATTTTGTTCGTTTCTTGGAGTAGAATATAAATGAGAAATTTTAACTTGCTGCGAGTGACTTTAGACATCGAAAAAGAGGTTCCGTATGGATTTCATGACGATTAAGCAGGCTTCTGAAAAATGGGGCATCTGCACAAGGAGAGTACAGACATTATGCACGGAAGGGCGAATTGATGGTGCCGAGCGTTTAGGCCATCAGTGGGTCATTCCTATTAACGCCGAAAAGCCGAAGGATGCCAGAATCAAAAGCGGCAGATACATTAAAACAAAATCCGGAAATGGAGAGAACGAAGATGGAAAGAAAACCGTATAGTGCCGGAGCAGTGAAATTTTCGTTCTGGTTCATGGAATTTCGGAAAACCGTGCAGCTTTTGAGCGAGGGTAAGAGCTTTGCAGACATTAAAAAGTTGAATGAAGAGACAAACATCTATGGCGCACCGACAAAACTACGAGCGCAGCAGATTTATTCTACCGTAACAGCCCGTATCAAGACATTAGATGAAAGCTTTTATCCAATCTTTCTGAGCAGTGATCTTGCTACACAAAAATTATTTGCGCTGACTGCGGCTCTTTTGCATGACACGCTGTTCTTTGATTTTGTGTATGAAGTAGTGCGGGAAAAAATGATTCTTGGTTCGGATGAGTTGACGGATGCGGATATCCGAATATTCTTCAAAAATAAGCAGGAACAGAGTGAGAAAGTGGCTTCTTTTCAAGACTATACGCTACACCGCCTCGGCTCCTGCTATAAAACGCAGCTTTATGAAGCCGGACTTTTAGAAAGCAACCGGGCAAACAGCACAAGAAAAATACTGAAGCCAATTCTTGATATTGCATTTGAGCATTGGCTTTATGACCATGATCTTGGCATCATGGTAAAAACACTGACGGGGGTAAGATGAAATGGATTTAAGCCAAAGACTGGATGAGATGGAGCTTGCAATCCATAAGCCGTCTTTCCGAAAAGGAACAGGCCGCGCAAATGAGGTCAACTATTGGGTGTTTGATTATCCACCGGAAAAGGAACTGGAAGTTCGGGAGCGCGTAGAGTATCTGAAAAATAAGAATGACCGGGGCGATGATGATTTTGAGCTTGTGGTCTTTGACCTGTATGATATCATCATTGACTTTTTGGAAAAGAAAAACTTCATGGATAAGTGCTATGACTTTGAAAAAAAGCGAGGAATCGAGCGTATCGTCAAGGCAGTGACCAACTCCATGAAGGTGAATGACGATGACAGCCTGATCGTGCAATATATCAAAGAACATACGCCGGAGAATGCAGTCGTGTTCCTAACCGGTATCGGAAAGTGCTATCCGATTTTGCGCTCCCACAAGGTGCTTAATAACTTGCACCAGGCGTTTGTGCGCTGCCCGGTCGTGATGTTCTTTCCGGGAACCTATAATGAGCAGGAGCTGATCCTGTTCAATGAGATTAAAGACGATAACTATTACCGGGCATTCCGACTGGTAAAGTAATGGATGGAGGAAACTGTTATGCAGATCAAGGACATGTTCCGAAAGAAAATTGACCGTGAGATACAGGGCGTTATCATTGTCGGTCAGGGTGAAGAGACAAATGTGGCGCAGGAGCTGGAAGAGTATGTTGTGACCCGTGAGCTTCAGCGTCATTTTGCGGATTTCTTTGCAGCATATAAAAAAGGTATTCAGGGAACCACACCGAAAATGGGTGTCTGGATTTCCGGCTTCTTTGGAAGTGGTAAATCTCATTTCCTGAAAATTCTGTCCTATCTGCTTCAAAATAAACAGGTCGGAGACAAACATGCCATCGACTACTTTATCGAAGATCAGAAGATTACCAATCAGATGGTGCTGGCAGATATGCAGCTGGCAGCAAACACCCCATCGGATGTAATCCTTTTCAACATTGATTCCAAAAGCGATTCTAATGGCAAGGAAAACAAAGATGCCATTGTGAACGTATTCCTGAAGGTCTTCAATGAGATGCAGGGCTTCTGTGGTTCCATGCCGCACCTTGCCGACCTGGAGCGCAGGCTTTCCGAGGAAGGTCGTTTTGAAGAGTTTAAGGAAAAGTTTGAAGAAGAGTATGGCGATCCGTGGGAAAGCTCTCGTCAGGACTTCGATTTCATTCAGGATTCCGTTGTCGATGTTCTTTCTGACATGGACTTCATGAGCGAATCGGCTGCCCGTAACTGGTGTGAGAAAGCAACCGAGAGCTACCAGATCAGCATTGAGGATTTTGCCAAGCGTGTGAAGTCCTATATTGATAAAAAAGGTAACAACCACCATGTGGTTTTCCTTGTGGATGAGATCGGTCAGTACATTGGTGATGATTCCAAGCTGATGCTGAACCTTCAGACAGTGACGGAAGAACTGGGCAAGGAATGCATGGGTAAGGCTTGGGTAATCGTAACGAGCCAACAGGATATCGACTCCATTACCAAGGTGAAGGGTAACGACTTCTCCAAGATTCAGGGACGTTTCGATACACGCCTTTCTCTGTCCTCTGCCAATGTGGACGCTGTTATCAAAAAGCGTATTCTGGATAAGACTGAGACAGCAGCACAGAGCCTGCGTCTGCTCTATGACCAGAAAGCGACCATCATCAAAAATCTGATTGTCTTCAACGACGGTGTGGAGAAAAAACTGTACGCCAACGCAGAAGATTTTGCAGAGGTTTATCCTTTTGTTCCATACCAGTTTAATTTGCTTGCCAGCGTGCTGACCAGCATTCGTACCCACGGTGCATCCGGCAAGCACCTGTCCGAAGGTGAACGTTCCATGCTGGCTCTGTTCAAAGAGTCTGCCATGCAGCTGATGGACGATGAGACGGGGGCAATCGTGCCGTTCTATCGGTTCTATGATGCATTGGAGAACTTCCTCGACCACAGCCACAGCAGCGTGATCATCCGCGCTTATGATAACAGTTACATCAACCCGGAAAAGAAGGAAAAAGATGTCTTTGCCATCAATGTGTTGAAGACCCTTTTTCTGATTAAATATGTTCTGGAGATCGAAGCCAACGTGGACAACATCGTCAGCCTGATGATTACCAGCATTGACGATGATCGTATTTCTTTGAAAGCACAGGTGGAGGATGCGCTGAAAGTGCTGATGCGCCAGATGCTGATCCAGAAGAATGGCTCCATCTATGTATTCCTGACCGATGAGGAACAGGAAATCAACAATGAAATCGAAAAAGAAAATGTGGAGATGCCGGAGGTCATCACGAAGATCGCGGAGATGATCTATGAGGACATTTTCTCCAGCAAAAAGTATCAGTATCCAAGCTTTGGTGGACGGTATGCGTTCTCCTTCAATCAGACGGTGGATGACCGCCCCTATAAGGCAAACCAGAATTACGATATCGGCCTGCGCGTGCTGACCCCGTGGTATGAGGGCGGCACCGATGATGGTACGCTGCGCCTGCTCTCTGGACAGGGCAAGGAAGTCCTTGTGGTTCTGCCGAACGATGATGCGTTCCTGACGGAAATGCGGGCATACTTGAAAATTGAGCGGTTCCTGCGCAAGAATACTTCTGTGCAGCTTGCCAAGTATGAGACCATTAAGGAAGCAAAGCGCGTGGAGATGCGGGAACGCAACGGTAACGCCAAGCTTTACCTGACGGAAGCTCTGAAAGAGGCTACCATCTATGTCAATGGCGATGTGCTGCACACCTCCGGTAAGGAAGTGACCAGCCGCATCAACGAGGCTATCGGAAGATTGGTGCAGACGGTTTACCACAAGCTGTCTTACATTGACGCAGCGATGGGGGAAGCAGACATCCGGAAGATGTTCAAGACCAGCAACCAGCTGTCGCTGGCACTGGGAGATACCGGAGAATCCAATGTTCACGCACTGGATGATGTGCTGCAATTTGTGGCAGGCAATTCCCGGATGCACATGAAAACTTCTATGAAAACCATCAAGGATCGCTTTATGAAAGCACCTTATGGCTTTGTGGAAGATGACATCCATTGGCTGGTGGCACGTCTCTTTAAGCGTGGAGACCTGTCCTTTACGGTCAACGGTGAGAGCGTCAATCTGAACAACCGCTCCGAAGAAGAAATCATCGGCTACATCACGAAGAAGCAGTTCGTGGATAAGCTGCTGACGGAAGTGCGCGTCCGTGTGCCGGAAAACCAGAAAAAGGCTGTCCGCACCGTGATGAAAGAGCTGTTCAAGGTGGCACCGCCTGCCGATGACGAAGATACCATCATGAAGAACTTCCAGCATTACTGCGAGAATCGGATCACCGAGATCGAGCGTCTGGAACCGAAATATGAGAATTACGCCTACCCAGGAAAAGAACTTCTGGAAAAGGGCAAGAAGCGACTTTCCGCACTGGTGCAGATTCAGGCACCGCTGGAATTCTTTAAGACCGTATTTGATGAGCAGGACGATCTGATGGATTTTGGCGAGGACTATGAGCCTATCCGTGATTTCTTTGGCAGTGAGCAGCTGACCATCTTCACCCGTGCGCTGGATATGCTGAATATCTACGAGGACAGCAAGACCTACATCGTGGATGCAGAACTGGAAGACGTGGTGGCCAAGATGCGTACCATCGTCCGGATGGCGAAGCCCTACAAGGAGATTCCGAAGCTGCCGGAGCTGCGCGAGAAGTTTATGAACTGCTATATGCGCATTCTGGAAGAGCAGGCAGAGCCGGTCAAGGATTCCATCAATCAGGACCGGAACCGTGTTTTTGAAGTGCTGAACACCAAGCCCTATAAGGATGCAAAGTTCAACCGTTATCTGGAACAGTTTAAGGAGATCATGGACGGTGCGGAGCACTGCAACAATGTCTCCACTCTGCGCAGCTATGCAGATAAGGCAGAAGCACTGAAGCTGCGCCTGCTCAATGAGATGAACGCAGAGGACATTCGCCTTGCGAAGGAAGCAGCGGCAAAGGCCGAGGCAGAGCGCAAGCGTCAGGAAGAAGAGGCAGAAAAGCGCGGCGAGACCGTGAAACCGGCAGAAAAGGTGGCAGAACCGCAGCCGGTATATAAGGTGCGCACTACGAAGAATGTCTCCATCAAAACGGTTGCCAAGACTGCATCGTGGCGGCTGGAGAGCAAGGATGATGTTGATAAATACCTTGCGGCATTGCGTGAAAACCTGCTGAAAGAGATGGACGAAGATACAATCGTCAACATTGAACTATAAATGACAGGAGGATTGGCTCCATGAACAAGACAGCCATAAAGAATTTTGCGATCTGGGCGCGGAATAAGCTGATTGCAGATGTTAGCTATGATGCCCGCCTGATCGGTATTACGGAGGACGGCATTGCCAAGCCGTTGCCGCAGAGCTTCGGCGGCACTCAGTTCTTCGATATCGGCACCGCAGAACCGTATTCGATTTCCGGCGAGGCCGTGCGGCAGCGTGACAAGCTGATAGAGGTCATCCAGCAGAAGGAAAAGGATACCGACTACAAAACCGCATATCAGTATGTGATCGAGGAGGTTGCCTATACATGGTTCAACCGCCTGATTGCGATCCGTTTCATGGAGGTCAACGACTATCTGCCTTCCCATATCCGGGTTCTTTCTTCCGAGAGCGGAAAGCTGGAGCCGGATCTGGTCACAACTCCGTTTGACGCAGAGCTTCCCTTCACTGCGGAGGAAGAGGCTCAGATTTTCCAGTTGAAGCAGGACAACAAGCTGGACGAAGTGTTCCGTATCCTGTTCCTGAAACAGTGCAACGCTCTGAACGAGGTTCTGCCTGCTCTGTTTGAAAAGACAAAGAACTACACCGAGCTGCTGCTCAGCCTGTCCGTTATTGACCAGGACGGCGTAGTCTATCATCTGATCCACGATATCCCGGAGGATGACTTCAACATTGAGCGCGGTGGTCAGGTGGAGATTATCGGCTGGCTGTACCAGTATTACAATACCGAGCCGAAGGCCGCTGCCTTTGCAAAGAACGGCAAGATCACCAAAGAGGAAATCCCTGCCGTGACTCAGCTGTTCACCCCGGACTGGATCGTCCGCTACATGGTGGAGAACAGCCTTGGCCGTCTGTGGGTGGAAGGACACCCAGACTGCGGCCTGAAAGAAAACTGGAAATACTATCTGGAAGAAGCACAGCAGGAGCCGGAGGTGCAGGCAAAACTGGCTGAAATTCGTAAAGAGTACGCCGCCCTGAACCCGGAAGACATCAAGCTCATCGACCCCTGCATGGGGTCCGGCCATATCCTGGTATATGCCTTTGATGTGCTGATGCAGATTTACGAGAGTGCCGGTTACAGCCAGCGTGATGCTGCGAAGAGTATTCTGGAACATAACATCTACGGTCTGGATATTGATGACCGTGCCTATCAGTTGGCGTACTTTGCCGTGATGATGAAAGCACGGCAGTACAATCGCCGTATCTTAAACGGTGAGAACACTTGCCATGTCTATGCTATTCAGGAGAGCAACAGCATCAACCGTGCGCACCTGAAGTATTTCGGCGCAGGGATGGACGATATCGAGAAGAATGCTGCGAAGATGCAGCTGGAAGGTCTGCTGGACACCCTGACCGATGCCAAGGAGTACGGCTCCATTCTGAATGTGGAGAGCTACAACTGGGATTTGCTGCGTCGGTTTGTGGCAGCGGAAGATACCGCAGGTCAGATCAGCATGGACAGCGTGGGCGTGGAAGATACCGCCGAGCAGTTGAATCGGCTCATTGATATTGGTGAGACGATGGCACGGAAGTATGATGTGGTTGTGACAAATCCGCCTTATATGGGGAATGCAGGATTTTCCTCAAAATTGGCGGAGTACGCAAAATCCAATTACGCAAACACCAAAAATGACTTGTATAGCATTATGATTGAAAAATGCGGTCATATGGCGGCTCCTAACTGTTTTGCGGCGTTGATTACAATGCAATCGTGGGTAAATGCGCCTACATTCAAAAATTTGCGCAGACAATTGTTTGAAGATTATGTTTTTGATTCGATAATTAATATGGGATCAAGAGCGTTTGAAGAAATTACTGGCGAGAAAGTCAAGAACGTTGCTTTTGTCTTTTCTAATAGGCAAATAAGAAATTGGAAGCCGTTATTCGTTGATTTGACTGAAATTTCTGGTGAAGCTGCAAAAAAGGAACTTTTTCTTACGCATGAGAAGTTATTCGATTTTACAAAGCAAGATGATTTTCTTAAACACGAACAATGTCTGGTGATTTATAAAACACGGCATGTAAAAGATATTTATGAACCTGAGTGCAAAATTTCCGATGTGTCGGAAGTGAGACGTTGTATTGCGACAGGTAACGATGAAGCTTTTATTCGTACATGGGTTGAAGTGAACAATAATTCAATATCTCCAGTTGTTGAAAAAGATAATGACAGCAAATGGTTCTTTATTGCAGAGGGTGGTGAAAGACGGCGCTGGTACGGCAATATCTCAAGCGTTTTGAATTGGGAAAATTCAGGAAGAAGTCTCAGAGAATTTAATGATCGGACTGGGAAGTCTACTCTCAGAAATGTACAGTATATGTTTAAGGATGGGATTACTTATACATATACATCCATGGGAAGTGGAATATTTAATGCGCGAGAGGTACTGCCAGGAATGGCAAGTATTGGCGTGGGACCAGTGATTGTTGATTGTACTGATAAAAACTATATGATGGCATTCGTCAACTCAGTAGTATTTCGGTGGTTCTGGGATACAATGTACGGTAAAGTATCTACTTTTGAAACTGGAAATGTTGGCCGAATTGCATATAAAGTGGTGAAAGACAATTCTATTGAATTACGAGTAGATGAGTGTATACAAGAAGCAAAAAGCGACTGGGACTCTTTTGAAACCTCTTGGGACTTTAAGACGCACCCACTTGTTGGCTTTAGCAAAGGCCTGTGGGATGCCACGGCTACTGCTGCCGCAATGGACTACTATTATGGCTATCTGCCGGAAGCAAGCTGTCCACTGGAAATTTGCTACCTCCTGTGGCAAGGCCAGTGCAATGAACGTTTTAACAAGCTGAAAGCCAACGAAGAAGAACTGAACCGCATTTTTATTGACATTTACGGCTTGCAGGACGAGCTGACACCGGAAGTAGAAGATAAAGATGTGACCGTGCGCAAGGCGGACTTGCAGCGGGATATCAAGAGCCTGCTGAGCTATGCGGTTGGCTGTATGTTTGGCCGTTACTCTACCTATAAGGATGGTTTGCTTTTTGCGGGAGAACCGTATTCCTTGCAGGCATTTGTGGATAAGATGAATGAACGCCATGGAACGATTTCTGCTGAAGAGTTGGAACGCGCATACCGCAATGAGGGTATTGTGGTGGATGAAATGTTCTTCCCGGATGCTGACAATGTTATCCCCATCACCGATGAAGAATATCTGGACGATGATATTGTATCGCGCCTGTGTACATGGCTGAAAGCAGTGTACGGTGCTGATACGCTGGAAGAAAACCTCGATTATATCGCAAAAGCCCTTGGCAATAAGGGCAGTACCAGCCGGGAGATCATCCGCAACTACTTCCTGAATGATTTCTTCAAAGATCACTGCCAGACATACTCTGTCACCGGTTCCGGCAAGCGTCCGATCTACTGGTTGTTTGACAGCGGCAAGCAGAATGGCTTTAAGGCACTGGTTTACCTGCACCGCTATACGCCGGATACCATCGGCAACCTGCGTATCGACTACCTGCACAAGATGCAGCGTGTATATGAATCCGAAATCAACCGGATGCAGGATATGATGGATCACAGCGAGAATGCCCGTGAGGTGGCAGCAGCCTCCAAGCGCAAGGATAAACTTGCCAAGCAGCTGAAGGAATGCCGGGAATACGATGAGAAAATCAGCCATCTGGCACTTTCCCGTATTGAGCTTGACCTGGATGACGGCGTAAAGGTCAACTACCGCAAGCTCCAGACTGCGCAGGATGGCAAGTTCTACGAGGTGCTGGCGGACAGCAAGAATATCATGGTGAAAGAGAAGAAATAAGAGGAACAGGAGGCGTTTGCAATGATTTTGTACCACGGAAGCAATGTTATCGTAGAACAGCCGAAACTTATCCGGCAAAATCGCTATCTGGACTTCGGTTTTGGATTTTATACCACCACCAACCGCGATCAGGCAGTGAACTTCGCTCAAAAGGTCACTGACCGCCGCAAAACAGGAGCCGCTACGCTCAATATTTATTCCGTAGAGGAAGCTGTGGCTTTCAAGGAGTGCAGCTTGCTGCGCTTTGATAGCCCAGATGAAGCATGGCTGGATTTTGTAGCCGAGAACCGTCAGGGAACCTATCAGGGAAAGCAGCATGACCTGATTTATGGTGCTGTGGCAAATGATGATGTGTACCGCACCATTACCCTGTATATGACCGGAGTGTTGGATAAGGAACAAACACTGGCGGCACTCAAGATTCGGAAATTGTTCAACCAGCTGGTGTTTGCAACTGAAAAGTCCCTGCAATACTTGCATTTTGAAGGGAGGGAGCTTGTATGAACGAAGATCAGTTTAGCGCAATGCTTGCAATCATTGTGCCGCCCATCATCGAACAGATTACAAAAAACAGCAATGTGGATGATGAAAAGGCGATTTCCCGCTTTTATCAGTCCAAGCTCTATCAGGAGCTTTCGGATGAAAAATCAAAATTGTGGCACTACAGCCCGATGACGCTGTATACCATGTATCAAGATGAACTTCTGACAGGCTCCTATGATTACCCGGAGGAGGCGTAAGCGATGAGCAAAGAATCCAATTTTTTGATTTATTGCATGGAGCGGTACCGTCATTTCAAAGGGCTTTCCGGTGCAGATGTAGCAAAGACTTTTGAAGAGTATGGCATCTATGGGTATATCACAAAGTATTTTGAATCACTGCACACAATGGGGGATCATTGCATCGTGCAGGATATTGACGATTATATTAGCAGCATCACAGGCAACAACCGGATCAAGGCGTAACTGCCTGTATGATATTCCCCAAAGGGCGGAATCTATCAAGTAAAGGAAATTGATATGGCAGAATTGAACCTGAAACAAATTATAGACCGCCTGAATGCGGAATTTACCGGGGAGACCCGGAAACTGGTTTTCTGGTACGATGACAAGGCAGAATTTGCCGAGGATATGGAGACGGTGGAGCTTCAGAATGCGAAGATCTACCATCTCCAGCCGGATAACCAGTTCTATACAAAGTATTTTCTGGAGCGTGTGGATAAGACCACGAATTATCTGATTTATGCACCGTTTCCGAAGCCGGATGTAAGGGAAAACCATCTGGAAGACACAATGCTGTATTCCAGACGGTTCTTTGCCGACCGTGCTTCCCTCCTGTCGGTTGACCTCGGTATTGAGGAAAAGTACAAGCCGGTTATTGAGAAGCACATCAAGTTTTTCGCCAATAAAGAGCGTACTCAACGGTTCTATGATCTGGAAATCGAGAACTTTAATGAAGAAAATATCCTTGTCGGTCTGCTGAGTGCAGTCTGCAAGGCGCGTACCTGCTCTTTTGAGGAAGTCGTGCGCATCGTGTTGACGGATGGCGAGCTGGTGGACAATGCTTTCTTGCAGGAGTTTGAAAAATACGACCTGCTGTCTGCGTTCTGGCAGCTCTGTGAGCAGCATTTCGGATACACCGATACAAAACCGAGTTTGGAACGGCTTTTGGTAACATTGTTCGTTACTTATACTGGGCGATATGTGCAGGCAGAGCTTCCGGAAGCATGGAAGAGTTTTGTCTCCTACAAGTCTGGCAATATCATCGCATTCCTCGATAGCCTGATGAACAGCGTCCTGTACCGGGACAAATACGATGCTCTGTCAGCGCACGTTGCCAAAGGGCTGAATGTTCTTTCGGCATTTGCAGGAATGCGAGTGGACGATTTGGTGGAGTGCGACACTTTCCTTGCCGTGGATCAGGTGTTGGTAAAGTGGCTCATTGGCAGACTTGTTTCGGAAGATATCGGCGCAATCGTAAACGGATTAACCATTCCGGAACTCTGTGAAAAGCGGGCTAAAATGCACTTTGGCAGAAAGACCGGGAAGACCTATCAGCTGCTTTCCAGCGCGTACAGCATGGTGAAGGAAGCAGATTACCATGCCGCAGATGGCTTAAAGCCAATCATCGACCGGTATCTTGCTGCGGATTACAATATGGATCAGCAGTATCGGAAATTCTACTATTATTACGACCAGCTGGAGAGCACGGAAAGCTTTGAGCCGCTTCGGGAGCTGGTGGAAAATATCTACACGAACGAATATCTGGCTTGCCTGCTCCCTGCCTGGAATGCTGGAATCCAGCAGGATGCCGCATTTTCGGCAATTCCGTTGCAGCGGGAGTTTTACAATGCCAACCTGCGCTATACCAAGGAACGCACCGTGGTCATCATTTCGGATGCCATGCGTTACGAGGTCGGACAGGAGTTGTTTGCCCGAATGCAGGATGACCCGAAATGCACGGCAAAACTTTCTGTACAGCTGAGTGTTCTTCCGTCTTATACGAGGCTTGGCATGGCAGCACTTTTGCCGCATAAGACACTGGAGATGACGGATGATTTTCAGGTACTGGCAGATGGCATCCTTTGTGATAATCTGGCCGGTCGGCAGCAAGTGCTGCAAAGCTATAACCCGGATAGTGTCTGTGTACAGTTCGATGATATCAAAAATCTGAAAGTGGCAGAGCTGCGAGATGTGCTGACAAAACGTCAGATTATCTATGTATATCATAATCAGATTGACGCGCGTGGAGACAAGGCAAATACCGAGGATGAGGTGTTTCATGCGTGTGAGGAGGCCGTTCAGGAAATCATGGACTTGATTCATCGAATCTCCGTCAGCGGCAACACTTATCATTTTATCGTCACTGCCGATCATGGTTTTATTTACAAGCGTGATAAGCTGACAGAAAGTGACAAAATTTCCGGGAAAAGCGCGGAAAAAGCATTTGTCAATCGCAGATTTATTGTGTCCAAGGCGGCACTGGAAGATGACGGCATCGACCATATGAGCATGGGACGCGTTCTGGGAAATGAGGACAGCAAGGTGGTGTCCTATCCTGTCAGCAGCAATGTCTTTAAGGTGGCCGGAGGCGGTGCTAACTATGTGCATGGCGGTTCCTCACCGCAGGAAATGCTGGTACCGGTGCTGGAGTTTAAGATGGAACGTGGTCACATGGAAACAAAGAATGCAGAGATTGCTCTGATCAGCATCGTCCATAAGATTACGAACCTGATCACTTCCATGGACTTTATCCAGTCGGATGCAGTCAGTGATACTGTAAAAGCGGCAAAATACCGCATTTTCTTCCTCTCGGAAGATAATGAGAAAATCTCGAACGAAAACAGCTATGTGGCGGACAGTCGCGAGGAAAATGCACAGAAGCGTATCTTCCGGATGCGTTTCACATTCAAGAATAAGAAATACGACAAGGACAAGCAGTATTACCTTGTGGTTTATGACGAAGAAAGCGGTCTGGAGCAGTGGAGGCAGCCTGTCATCATGGACATTGCCTTTGCAGATGACTTTGGATTCGGATTCTGATACAGAGGAGGCAGGAATTCCGTATGGAAATGATGGATATGGCGGCAGACGATACCCGTGAAGAACTGCGCCGGAAGCTGCGCAGCAACTTTGACGGTCGGATCGTCCGCAAAGACCTGACAAAGAAAATAAAAGAAGGAGCAAATGTTCCGGTCTATGTGCTGGAGTTCCTGCTGGGTCAGTATTGTAGTTCAGACGATGAGACAATCATTGAGCAGGGCGTTCAGAATGTGAAACGCATTCTGGCAGACAATTTTGTCCGCCCGGATGAGGCTCAGAAAATTCTCTCCCAGCTGCGCAAGAACGGGAGTCATACCATTATTGATATGGTGACAGTACATCTGGACATCAAAAAGGATTGCTTTTTTGCAGAGTTCTCTAACCTTGGTCTCACCAATGTGCCGATTACGGATGATTATCCGGAAAAATATGACCGGTTGCTTTGCGGCGGTATCTGGTGCATCGTGCAGCTGGAATATGAGTCTGCGGGAGACAGCAGCTTTGGAATCACGGATATAGATGGACAGCCGATTTCCTCTAAACAGAAAAAGCAGAAGGACATCTCTCCCATCAGCATCCATAAGCTGACTCCGATTCAGATGCCCCATATCGACATTGAAGAAGTTCGAGAGGGACGCAAGGCATTCACACAGGAAGAGTGGATGGATGTTATGCTGCGTTCCTGCGGATATGAGCCGGAACAGTTGAACAATCGGGAAAAGTGGCTGCTGCTTGCGCGTATGTTACCGCTGGTGGAGAACAACTTCAATCTCTGTGAGTTGGGGCCGCGCAGCACAGGCAAGTCCCATATCTATAAAGAAATCAGCCCGAACAGTATCCTGGTATCCGGTGGTCAGACGACCGTTGCAAATCTGTTTTACAATATGGGGCGCAAAACCGTAGGTTTGGTAGGCCTATGGGACTGCGTTGCCTTTGATGAGGTTGCCGGAATCAAGTTTAAGGACAAAGACGGCATTCAGATTATGAAAGACTATATGGCTTCCGGCTCCTTTGCCCGTGGCAAAGAGGAAAAGGCAGCATCGGCATCTATGGTCTTTGTAGGAAACATCAATCAGAGCGTGGATGTGTTGCTCAAGACTTCCTCTCTGTTTGACCCGTTCCCGCCGGAGATGGGAACGGACACAGCCTTTCTTGACCGTCTGCATTGCTATATTCCAGGCTGGGAGATTCCGAAGTTCCGTCCGGAGCATTTCACCAACGACTACGGCTTTATCACGGATTACTTGGCAGAGTTTATCCGAGAACTGCGGAAAGAACAGTATGGTGATGCGTTGGATAAGTATTTCCGCCTTGGAAAGAATCTGAACCAGCGCGATACGATTGCTGTTCGCAAGATTGTAGGCGGCTATGTGAAATTGCTTTATCCCGATGGAGAGTTCACGAAGGAACAGATTGAAGAAATTCTTGTATTTGCGCTGGAAATGCGCCGTC
>ENA-ORNR01002745-ORNR01002745.1-human-gut-metagenome-genome-assembly--contig:-NODE-2745-length-14015-cov-5.185244_pt1 | contig 14015 bp, 10 predicted proteins | sample MGYA00242114_ERZ509020 | MGnify/ENA primary metagenome ERZ509020 (study PRJEB26280, sample SAMEA2338758) | human gut metagenome | biome: human gut; feature: human-associated habitat; material: faeces...
GATGACCCGTGGGGAGCTCCCCACGGGTCATCGTGTTTTTGAAGAAGAATTAAAGAAGATTGGAGATGGCTTTTTAGTCCTCTGCCATGCCGATCAGGTCAAACTTTTCGGTGGAGACAGTCACTGTAAAGTCCTTCTTGGCAGGCTTTGCAAACTTGACCCAGATGGTGCGGTCGGGCAGGTTATAGTACCAGCCGGACTCTGCGGCCTCCCAGCCGTCGCGGACGATGTACTGGGGAAGCTGCTGCCCATCCACGCTGGCCCAGAGCGCACCCTTTTTCTTGCTGACCAGCTTCAGGGTCATACGCTCCACAGGGGATTCGTAGCTGCCCTCGGTGGCAAAGCGGATGTCGGTGCGGTCGCCGGCCTTGACGGTGATGGTGGTCTTGGCGTAAACGCCGTTTTTGTAGTCCTCGGTGTGGCCGTCGTCATCATACAGCACAAAGCTGGTGTCGGTCTCGGCAGCGACCAGCAGATCGATCTGGCGCATGGTGTCCTTGAGGATGTGCTTGACGTCCTCGGTGGTCACCACAACGGCAGAGCCGCGCAGGAACATGGGGATGCTTGCCAGCGTGACCGGGACCTCGATGGTCTGGCCGCCCTCGTAGGCGCGCAGATTATCGTTCATATCGTACCAGGTGCAGCCTGCGGGCAGGTAGACGGTGCGGGTAGTCGCGCCCTTTTCCACCACGTTTGCCACCAGAATGCTCTTGCCGAACATAAAGGTCAGGTTCTTGTCGGTGTAGCACTTGGGGTCGTCCGGGAACTCAAGGAACAGCGGACGCCATGCCGGCATACCGTTCTGGTTGGACTCGTACATCAGAGAGTACAAAGTGGGCATCAGACGGTAGCGCAGCTGGTAGGCTGCACGGATGTAGGGCAGGTTCTCCTCGTACATCCACGGCTGGGTGACGGTGTTGTCGTTGTTGGCGGAGTTCAGGCAGAAACGGGGCTGGAAGATGCCGTTCTGCAGCCAGCGGAGCAGCAGTTCTGCCTCGGGTGCGGGGCCCGCAAAGCCGCCGATATCGCAGCCCATGTTGGAGCAGCCGGACAAGCCCATGCCCAGAATGGTGGCAATGTTGAACTTGACGGTGCGCCAGTCGGTCAGGTTATCGCCGCCCCACACCTGTGCGTAGCGCTGGATACCGGCGAAGCCTGCGCGGTTGATGATGTAGGGGCGCTCGCCGGGGTACACATCTGCCAGCGCCTGCTTGGCGGTGTAGGCCATCAGGTTGGAGTGCAGGATCTTCAGCTCTGCCATGGTGCCCTTTTTACCCTCAAAGTCGCACTGGGCATCGCGGTCCTCCACGCCGTCCATCTCACAGTTGTCGTTCCAGACGGTCTTGGTGCCCTTTTTGAGGATGTTCTCCTCCAGCAGCTGCTTCCAGGTATTGCGGCCATTGGGGCCGGTGAAGTCGAAGAAGCGTCCCTCGCCGCCCCACCAGCGGCCATAGTACGGAGCCTTGCCGTCCGGGGTCTTGATAAAGACATCGTTCTTTTCAAACAGGTCGATGTAGGGGTGGTGCTTCAGGATGCCGGGCTTCAGGTTGGGGATCACGTTGATGCCCCGGGCGTTCATGTTCTCAAAGAACTTTTCCGGATCCGGGAAGCGCTTGTGGTTCCAGTTGAACACATAGCGCAGATTGTCCTTTTCGCCGCTGGAATAGCCGGAGGCCAGCCAGAAGTTGTCGATGAGGATGCCCTCTTTTTCGTGCTTGTCGATGACCTTGTAGATCTCCTCGTCGCAGTTCTTTTCCAGCTCGGCGTAGTACATGGTGGAAGCGCAGTAGCCCAGAGACTGCTTGGTGGGCAGGGCGCTGCGGCCGGTCAGCAGGGTGTACTCGTTCAGGATCTCCGGCAGGGTCTCACCGGCCAGCAGAAACAGGTCGATGTCGCCGCCGTCGGTCTGGTAGTAGCAGTAGCGCTCCCAGTAGCCGGACAGCTCCTCGCCAAGGTCGAACACGCAGTCGTAGGAGTTGTGGTAGAACAGACCCACGGGGCGCAGATCGTGTTCATTCACCCGGATGTAGAAGGGGATGTGCTTATACATCGGGTCGCCGGTCTCGGGGTCGTGGCCGATGGCATCCTTGGGGGACATCCGCAGGCGGCGTCCCTTTTTGTCCAGATGACCGGTCTTTTCGCCAAAGCCGTAGAAGTGGTCGTATTCCCGATCCACCTTGGAGAAGTGGCTCAGACGGCCGATCTGATCTTTCTCAAAGGCGCGCTCCCGCAGATCCTGATAGATCAGCTTGCCGGACTTATCGAACAGCTCAAAGTGGAAGGGCTTTTTGAACAGCTTCAAAGTCAGGTGTGCGGTCTCAAAGGTCAGGGCCTTATCGTCCTCGGCGCAGGGGACATCCAGCGCGGTGATGCGAGTGCGCTCGTCCTTGAGCAGGGTGTCCATCCGGTCCTCCCACGCGGTGGTCACCAGCGTGTAGGACTCCTCCTCCATGGGGGTGCCCTTGTCGAAGTGCACCCGGATGCGGATGATATCGTCTGTCATGAAAATCAGCTTCACATCAGCGGCATCGCCGTGGATGAGGTAGCCGTTTTCGGTCTTTTCAAAGGATTCAAAACTACGCAGCAGCATAAGAGGTTCCTCCGTACAGTGTTACATACCGATCAGGTCGAACTGTTCAAACGAAACAGTCAGCGCGTGATCCTTGGCGGGGTTTGCATACTTGACCTCGACAGCCTTTTTGCTCTGGCTGTAATACCAGCCCTCGGCAGCGGCGTCGAACTTGCGGCGGTTGAGGAAGTGCTCGATCTTGCGGCCATCCAGCGTGACCCAGAAGGGGCTCTTTTCCTTGGCGATCATCTCCACCTTGATGGTCTCCACGGTGTCCTTGTAGCTGCCCTCGGAGGCAAAGTTTATGGTCACCCGCTCGCCTGCGGTGGTGGTGATGGTGGTCTTGCGGTACACGCCGCTCTTGAAATCGTTGGTGATGCCGTCGTCATCGTACAGGGTCGTTGTGGTGGTGCCCTTGGGTGCTACGATGAGGTGCAGGGCGGTGGTGTGGTCGCCCTCCATGGTCATCAGCTGGTTGTCTGCCATGGCAATGACTGCGCCCTCGCGGACGAACATGGGGATGGTAGCCATGGTGACCGGCACCTCGATGGTCTGGCCGCCCTCGTAGCAGCGGAACTTATCGTTCCAGTCGTACCACTTGCAGCCTGCGGGCAGATAGACGGTGCGGGTCTTGGCACCCTCTTCCAGAACGTTAGCCACCAGAATATCCCGGCCGAACAGGAACTCGAAGCTCTCCTCCCATGCCTTGGGGTCGTTCTGGAAGTCGTAGACCAAAGCGCGCATGATGGGCGCACCGGTCTGGCTGGCCTCGTACTCGGCGCTGTAAAGATAGGGGGTAAAGCGGTAACGCAGCAGGATGGCGTCCCGGATGGTGTCTGCAGACTCCCGGAACATCCACGGCTCGGTGACGGTGTTATCGTTGGAGGCGGAGTGGATGGAGAAGCGAGCCTGGAAGATGCCGTTCTGCACCCAGCGCACGAACAGTTCCTCGGTGGGTGCGGGGCCGGCAAAGCCGCCGATGTCCGCGCCTTCGTTGGGCTGGCCGGACAGACCCATGCCGGTGATGATGGGGATATTGTACTTCAGACTCTTCCAGCTGGTGTAGTTGTCGCCGCACCAGGTCTGGGCGTAGCGCTGGATACCGGCGCTGCCGCTGCGGCAGACCATGTAGGGGCGTGCCTTGGCGTTGTGCTCCACCACGGCATCGGCACCCACCTTGCACATCAGGGTGCTCATAAGGGGCTTCAGCTGGCCGATGGTGCCGCCCTTGCCGTCAAAATCGCAGATGCAGTCCTTGTCCATCAGGCTGTCGTACTCGCAGTTGTCGTTCCAGACGGAATCGGTGCCCACGGCGATGATGGACTCGGTGAGGTATTTTTTCCAAGCTGTACGTCCTTCGGGCTTGGTGAAGTCCCAGAATGCGCCGTCGCCGCCCCACCATTTGCCGACACCGTAGGTCTCGGGGTTCTTGCTGTCCTTCACGAATACGTCATCTGCGTTGAACTCGTCGAAACGGGGGTTGCACAGCAGGACACCCGGCTTGACGTTGGGCACGTTCTGGGCGTGCTTTTCGTTCATGGCGTGGAAATAGGCGCTGGGGTCCTTGAAGCGGTCGGTGTTCCATGTAAAGACGCAGCGCTTGTTGTTCTGGCTGGTATAGCCGCTGGACAGGTGGAAGCCGTCGATGGGGAAGCCCTCTTCCTTGATGGTGTCGATAAAGCCCAGCACGGCGTCATCGCTGTCCTTTTCCAGCTCGGGGTAGTACATGCTGGAGCCCTGATAGCCCAGTGCACGCTTGGGCAGCAGTGCCGGACGGCCGGTCAGCAGGGTGTAGTTGTCCACGATGCGGGCAATGGTGTCGCCGCCGATCAGGAAGCAGTCCAGATCGCCGCCGTCTGCCTGAAAATAGGTGTAGCGGGGCCAGTAGTTGCTCTTTTCGCAGCCCATGTTGAACACGGACTCGTAGAAGTTGTGGTAGAACACGCCCACAGCCTTGTGGGTGTCACGGTCCAGACGGATGTAGAAGGGGATGTGCTTGTAGAGGGTATCCATCTTCTCGGCGTCGTAGCCCATGGCGTCGGTGGCGCGCTCCCGCTGGAAGGTCTTGTTCTTATCCAGCAGGCCGGTCTTTTCGCCAAAGCCGTAGAAGCAGTCGTCCTCCTTCATCCGGCTGTAAGCCACCACGCGGTTGTTGGCGTCCTTGACGAAGGGGTTGCCGGGCAGGGTGCTGTACAGCTCGGAGCCATCGGCAGCCAGCAGCTTGAAGTTGATGGGGTCCTTGTCCACCACCAGTGTCACCTTGCCGGTGGCAAAGGTGAGGGTGCTGTCATCCTCGGTGAGCTCGGCGGCAAAGGGCTCCACACGGGTGCGCTCACCCTTGAACAGCTCGTCCATCCGATCCTCCCATGCGGTGGTCATCAGGACGTAGGACTCCTCTGCCAGCTCGTGATCGAAGCTTGCGCGGACGCGGACGATCTCATCGGTCACAAAGCAGACCTTGATATCAGCGTTATCAGTATGCAGCAGGAAAGCGCCGTCTTTGCGCTCCATGCTGGTAAAACGGGAGCAGATCTCCATAGTTTTTATTCCTCTCGTTGGATTTTGATAAAAAATGCCCCCATTCCCCCTCAGATGCAGGATATCTTCAGAGAAATGGGGGCAACGTATTCGTTGCTTTACCCGGAACAGTCAGGGCTTAGAACGTCCAGCCAAGGCTGGGCACCAGACCGCACAGGTACGGGACGCACAGCGCAATAGCAGGGATGAAGGTGACAAGGAACAGTGCCACGACCATGGCGGCGAACAGCGGCACAATGTACTTGGTAACGCCTTCGATCTTGACCTTGCCGACACCGCAGCCCACGAACAGGCAGGAACCGACCGGCGGGGTGACCGAGCCGATGCCCAGGTTCATGATGAGCATGATGCCGAACTGCACATCGCTCATGCCGATGCTGCGGGTGATGGGCAGGAAGATGGGGGTGAAGATCAGAACTGCTGGGGTCAGATCCAGGAACATACCCATGACCAGCAGGAACACGTTCATGATCAGCAGGATGACGTAGCGGTTGCTGGAAACGCTCATCAGTGCGTTGCTGATAGCGGCAGGGATGCCGGAGTAGCTCATGACGTAGGACATGATGGAGGAAGCGGCGATCAGGAACAGGATGGTAGCGCTGCTCTCCATGGTGTCTGCCAGCAGATTGTAGAAGCTCTTGAAGGTCATCTCCCTGTACAGGATGGACAGCAGGCCGCAGTACAGGCAAAGCACCACACCGGCCTCGGTAGCGGTGAAGAAGCCTGCCAGAATGCCGCCCATGACAATGATGACGGCCAGCAGAGAGGGCACTGCATCAATGATGATCTTGACGGCGGGGTCGGGGTCCTTGACGGCGGAGGACTTATAGCCCTTCTTGACGGCGATGAACACCGCCAGACCAGCCACGCACAGACCCATCAGGATGCCGGGCAGGTAGCCGCCCATGAACAGAGCAGCCACAGAGACGCCGCCGGCGGTGATGGAGTAAAGGATCAGCGGGCCGGACGGGGGGATCAGGATGCCGGTGGGGGCAGAGCAGATGTTGACGGCTGCGGAGTAGTTGGGGTCGTAGCCCTCATCCAGCTCCAGCGGTGCCATGATGGAACCCATGGCAGAGGTAGCTGCCACGGAGGAGCCGGAAACGGCACCGAAGAACATATTGGCCAGAACGTTGGTGGCAGCCAGATAGCCGGGCATCTTGCCCACAGCCAGACGTGCCAGACGGACAAGGCGCTTTGCAATGCCGCCCTTGTTCATGATGTTGCCGCCCAGAGAGAAGAAGGGCAGCGCCAGCAGAGAGAAGGAGTCGATGCCCGAGAAGCAGCGCTGTGCGGCGGTCAGGGCAAAAATTGCGGGGTCCATGCTGAACAGTGCCGTGAAGATGGATGCAATGCCAATGCCTGCCGAGATGGGCACACCGGCCAGCAGCATGACAAAGAAGGAACCGAACAGCAGTAACGTAGCCTGTGCAACCATTATGCGTTTTCTCCTTTCTTTTCCTTACGCTCCGCGAAGAGCTGTACATACTTCAGCGCGCGAGCCAGAATGATGAACACGCCGGAGATCGGCAGGATGGAATACAGGAACTTGAAGGGGATGCGCATGACCGAGGAAACGTTGGTGGCGTTTGCAGTCAGCTTCCAGCCGCCGTAAACAAAGACGTAGCCCACAAAGAACACGATAGCGGCCTCGATAAACACGCTGAGCACGACGTTGAACGCACCCTTTGCGCGGCCCTTGACCAGATCCAGTGCCAGATGCTTATCCTTGTAGAAGCAGTAGGCGGAACCGATCATGGAAGCCCAGATCAGGACATAGCGCAGAAACTCGTCCGTTACAGTGGAGGGGTTGCGCAGGATCCAGCGGGTAAAGATCTGCCAAGTGCCGCCTGCCAGCAGGGCGAACATTGCCACTGCCATGAGGAAGCGCATGACATTATCCAGAATTTTATCCAGTTTTTTCACAAGATCATCTCCTTGAACTCATTCCCTCCCGCGCAGCTGCGGGCAGCACCGTGCGCCGCCCGCAGCTTGGGAGATAAGAATGGAAAGCAATGCGTTGGCGTTTAGGCCATTGCGCGGATCTCTTCCACGACCGCGTAGGTGGTGGGGTTAGAGGTCTTGAGGTTGTCGTAGATGGGCTGCACAGCGGCCTGGAATGCGGCGATGTCCACATCCTTGACCAGCTCGACGCCGTTCTGGTTCACAGCCTTGTCCAGCACCTCGTCCTCGAACTTCTTCCAGGCGTCCTTGTACTCCTCGGTAGCGGTAGCAGCGCACTCGGCCACGATGGACTTCTGCTCGTCGGAGAACTTGTTCCACACGCTGGAAGCGATGATCACCATATCGGGGATGCGGGTGTGCTCGTCGAAGCAGTAGTACTTGGTCACGTCGCCGTGGTCGCGCAGTGCGGTGACGTTGTTCTCGGCACCGTCGATGACGCCCTGCTGCATACCGGTGTAGATATCGCTGTAACCCATAACGGTAGCAGAGCCGCCCAGGCAGTTCATCATGTCGATAGCCATCTGGCTGTCCATGGTGCGGATCTTCAGACCCTTCAGGTCAGCCGGGGTGCGGATGGCGGTAGCCTTGGTGTAGAAGGAGCGTGCGCCGGAATCCAGCCAGGTCAGGCCGCGGAAGCCCTGATCGTCGGTGGACTCAAAGACTGCCTTTGCAGAGTCGCTGTCCATGTAGCTGTAGTAGTGTGCCTGATCGTTGAACACATAAGGCACGGAGAAGGCGTTGTACTTCTCGCTGAAGTTGCCCAGCGTGGAAGCGGAGACCTTTGCCATATCCAGTGCGCCTGCCTGGATCTGGGAGATCATGTCAGCCTCGCTGCCCAGGGTGCCGTTGGGGATGATCTGGATGTTGATGCTGCCGCCGGTCTTTTCCTTGACCTGCTCTGCAAAGCTGGTCAGCTGGATGTGCACAGCGTGATCCTCGGCCAGATTGTGGCCCAGCTTCAGGTTGAAGTTGCCGCCGGTGGCAGCAGCTGCGCCGGAACCGGCAGTGCTGCCGGAGGAACCGCCGCAAGCGGTGAGCAGGGCAGATGCACCAGCAACTGCCATGGCCTGTACGAACTGTCTGCGAGTGATTTTCATAGTGTCTTTCCTTCCTTATCTTGTTTTTATCGTGTCCCACGATCACAGCCAACCGGCTGTGAAACAGCATAATTGCGGTGCAGCGCTCAGGACGCGCTGCGCTGAAAGCGGTCCTTTCCCATCTGGATCAGGTCTTTCAGGTTAAGCCCCCACAGGCTCTTGGAGCGCTGCCAGTCCTTGCCGGTCTCCTTGGCAAGCACCTTTGCAAACCGCTCCGGGTTTGCCGGCAGCAGGCTGCCCTTGGGGATCATCACGGCCATCTGACGGCTCTGGAAGATGTAGAAATACTGGTCATCCTCCACCAGCCGGTCGATCTTTGCAAAGGGGATGTGCGCACCGTTTTCCACGTCCACGCCGCCATCGTTGACCCGGCAGCTCACGGTAGTTTCCGCACCGCCCCGCTGCATGATGACGCCTTCTGCCGCCACCCGGCTCAAAAAGTCCGGCATGGCGAACATGGCACAGCCCACCAGCAGGCAGAGTACCTTGACAACGGTAGGGATGGCGGTGAACAGCGCCGCCATCACCAACACAAAGGCTGCTGCAAGCCACAGCAGGTGCCGCAGCCCTTCGTAGGTGTAGAACTCTGTGCGGAACATCCGGCGGATGGTCTCATCGTTAAAGACCACCTTGGCTTCAAAATGATTCTTTGAGGTCTGCATGGACGGACTCCTTTCAGGCGGTCACGAAATGCGACCGACACATTTGTCGATAAGCACAAAAACGTTGAAACATTTTTGTGTATTTGGTCAATCTCGTCTCCTTGCACCCTTATCATACTAAAAAATATATGGATTTTCCGCAGATTTTGTGATTTAAATGTTGCAAAATGTGATATGTACTGATATACTAGGGCAAAAAAGGACGTAAAAGAATGATTCTTATTTTTTTAACAAGGAGCAGGAGCGGCTATGGGCATCGAACGGGTCACACATTATATAGATAATGTCCTTACGGAAGCGCAGGCGCGGATGGGGCTGAGCAACACCCGGCTTCTGGTCGCATGGTACACGAACTGGGAAAACAAGCAGTCTGTGGTGCACTCCCACCCGTATCACGAGTTGGTGCTCCCCATCGGCGGCAGCACGGTGCGCTACTCGGTGGACGGCAGCGTGTATCTGGTCCATGTGGGGGAGCTGGTCTACTTTCCCTCTCAGGTCTACCACTCCGGCAACTTCAATATCGACGATGCCCAGTCGGATCGTCTGGTCATCCAGATCGACGATGCCCTCTGGCAGGCCACCCGTCGCCGCGTGAACCTGAAAAATGCAGACTGGATGCACGAGCTCACCGTGCTGGACAGCGAGGCCTGCCGCAAGTGGGACTTCAAGGGGCTTTTCATCCGCATGGCGCAAAGTCAGGAACTGTCGGACTCCATCCGGGATATCGTTTTTGAGGCGCAGGTCGCTGAGATGCTGCTGCTCATCACGCAGGCCACCGGCAGCGGACAGACCGCTGCCCCCAGCAGCACCAGTGTACTGGTCGCGCGCGCGGTGGCCTACCTGCAGGCGCATTATCAGGACTCGACCCTTACCACCGCGCAGCTGGCGCAGGAACTTTACGCCAGCCGGGAGCACCTTTCCCGCGCGTTCAAGGAGTGCACCATGGAGAGCATCCACAACTACCTGACCTATCTGCGGATGCAGCACTGCCGCAAGGCGCTGGAGGAGGGCGTTTCCGTCCTGAACGCCTGTACCGAGAGCGGCTTCCCGGATTACAGCAGCTTCCTGAAAACCTTCCGCCGCCTGTACGGCATTACCCCCGCCGAATGCCGTGCACAGCACCGGACGATCACGCATTAAAAGCTGTGGCAAGAGGATACGAAAATTTTTTCGCAAAAAGGGTTGACATTCTGCCCGGCCTATGGTATTATACTTGAGCAGTCAGCGAGAACCGCTGAGAAGCGAAAAGTAAATATCGCGGGGTGGAGCAGTCTGGTAGCTCGTCGGGCTCATAACCCGAAGGTCGTTGGTTCAAATCCGGCCCCCGCAACCACCAAGCAGGTTGAATTTTTTAAATTCAACCTGCTTTTTTGTGTTCACATCAAAGTGGGAAGCACCGCCGCTGTTGCACATTGTGCAGCGTGAACAGTGTAGAATATTATTATAACTTTTTATATTTGATCAGTGTGTAAAAAGAAACTATTCTACGTCAAATGTTCACATCGTGCGGGTTGAACATTGTGGGTACGGAATGCGGCGTTTCCGGGTCTGAATGCCCACATTGTTCAAAACTCTGTGGGTCATAGGCGCAGGCCGCTGCGCTTGAACAGTGTAGCCCGCTGCGGGCAGCGGAGCCGAAGTAGGATGTGTTTGTCATGCGTTTATCATACTGGTTTTGCTTTGGAAGAGTTAGAAGATCTTCAAGGTAAAAACGGTCATTTTTGCGATTTTGCGCGATTCCGTCTGCACTGCATCCAGAAGATATCGTGCTTGTTGCCCGGCAAAAAGCGTAAAACTTTCCCATTTTATAATAAGAACGTTCTGGCAAAGACCGTCTTTTTCTGTTATACTCTAGCCAGTGAATACAGCTGTAACAGGAGGATGTTATGGAAAAGAATGTACTGAACACCGATCTCACCGGCAAGGTGGCTGTTGTCACCGGCGCAAGCGGGACATTGTGCTCCATTTTTGCCAAGGCGCTGGCACGGGCAGGCGCAAAGGTGGCGCTGCTGGGCCGCAACATGGATAAGCTCAAGGAGCTTGCGGACGAGATCGAAGCCGAGGGCGGCATCGCCAAGGGCTACACCTGCAATGTGATGAATAAGGCCAACTGCCTGCAGGTAGCAGAGGATGTGCTGGCAGACCTTGGCCCCTGCGATATTCTTGTGAACGGTGCAGGCGGCAATAACGCCCGTGCCAACACGGACAAGGAATATTTTGAGATGGCCGATCTGGAAAGCGACACCGTCACCTTTTTTGATCTGGACGAGAGCGGCGTGGAGATGGTGTTCAACCTGAACTTCATCGGTACCCTGCTGCCTACGCAGGCCTTTGCCCGTCAGATGGTAGGGCGCGAGGGCTGCAACATCCTGAACATTTCCAGCATGAACGCCTACCTGCCCCTGACCAAGATCCCTGCCTACTCCGGCTCCAAGGCTGCTGTGACCAACTTTACCCAGTGGCTGGCGGTGCACTTCAGCAAGGTGGGCATCCGGGTCAACGCCATCGCCCCGGGCTTCTTTGCCAGCGAGCAGAACGCAAAGCTGCTCTTCAACGAGGACGGCACCCCTACCGAGCGCACCAAAAAGATCCTTGCCGCCACCCCCATGGGACATTTCGGCGACAGCGAGAAGGACCTTGTGGGCGCACTGTTGTTCCTGTTGAACAATGAGGCAGCCGGTTTCATTACCGGCATCTGCCTGCCGGTGGACGGCGGCTTCTCGGCTTATTCCGGCGTGTAATAAGCACTGCAAAATATACAAAACCACCCCTGTCTCCCGGTGCAGCAGCCCGGCGGGACAGGGGTGGTTTTTCAACGGGGTTGAAAAAAGGCTTCCCCCAGCCGGGGGGAAGCCTTTATGCGGAAAATGGATTTCTATGGGGTCACTTCTTCGGGTGCTTTTTGCGCCATGCAAGCGCCACGGCAACGGCAGCGCACGCCAGCACTGCCAGCGGCCAGACGGAGGCCAGCGCCACTACCAGCTGCTGCAAGCCGTTTACAAAGTTGCCCCAGCCAGCGGTAAAGGCGGAGCCGATGCGGGAGAAGAAGCCTTCGTCCGCAGGGGTGTAGGTCTGCACTTCATTCAGGTCGATATACACAGTGCACTGCTGCACCTGATCGCTGTACCAGTCCAGCTGGCTCTGCCAGCTTTCGATCTGGGACTGCACCTCGGTGAGGGAGTCCTCGATCTGCAACAGATCCGAAAGAGTTTCGGCTTGTTCCTGCAATTGCTGTAAGCGGGTGCGCTGTGCCTGCAGGTTAGAAAGCCGCGCGGACACGTCCATATACTGGGTGGTCACATCATCGGCCTGCTGGCTGCGATAGGTCACATTACCGGCAGCGGCAACAGCGTCCAAAAAACTCTGGTAGTTGGCCTGCGGTACCCGGTAGGTCAGGCTTACAGAGCGGCTGGAACCGGTGCGCGTGTACTCGCTGCTGGATTCCAGATAGCCGCCCGCCTCGGCAAGAGCGCTGTCCAGCGCACTGCGGGCAGCCTCGTAGTCTTTGCTTTCCAGCGTCAGGTTGGCGGTGTAGATGATCTTGGCGCTGTCCACCGCAGGGGTAGCAGCCTCGGCGCTGCCGGTGCCGCTGTACTCCGCTTCCAGAGAGCGGTCGTCTGCCTCCAGACTGTAATTCACCGCCTCGGGGGTGCTGTCCAGCGCGGCATGCTGGAGATCAAACCCGCCCGTTGCCACAGAGGCAGCGGAGCTGTCGGCAGCGCCTTCGGCTGCGTACAGGGCGGGCGCGCTGCTTTTGGCGCTGCCCATTCCGATGCCCAGATGCAGGGTGCTGTAACCCAGCACGCACACGGCCAGACAGGCAGCCAGCGTGCCCAACTGCTTTACCGGGAAGTGGATGGGCTTTTTCTTCTTGGTTTCGGTATTCAGGGGTGCTGCGGGTGCAGCGGTCTGCGGGGCAGGGGCGGCCATCATGGGCTCAGCCTTTTCCTCCGCAGTCAGGGTGTCGGTCATGGCCAGCAGTTTTGCCTTCAGATCGTCCGGGGCAGTCAGGTCATCGACCTCCATCTTATATTCATACCACCTCATCTTCGATCTCCTCCTTCAGCATCGTATGTAACTGTGCCCGTGCGCGCCGCAGCCAGCTTAGTACCGTGTTTGTGGGCACCGCCATCATCCGCCCGATCTCTGCCGCAGTGTATCCTTCGTAGTAGTGCAGATAGATGGCATTGCGGTAGTTTTCCGGCAGGGTGCGGATGGCATCCAGCACGCTGCCGTCCTCCGCAAGGACATCGGGGGCGGGCAGGTTCTCGTCCAGCTCAGTGTCCTTTTGGTGGGCGGCGCGGGTCAGGTCCCGGCAGCGGTTGATGGCCACCCGCAGCAGCCATGCTTTGAGATGCTCCTCACTCTCAAAGATGCCGTTGTAGTGCAGCAGTTTTTCAAACACATCCTGCACCACATCCTCAGCATCGGCTGTGCAGCGGCAATTATGTACCGCAGTGCGGTAGACGGTGTCGCTGTAACGCTGCACCGCCAAGGTAAATACTTCGTTTCTGGTCAGCTGTCCCATTGTTATAAACTCTCCTTGGATGCCCGGAAGCGGGCTTCTCGATGGAATGTTTGTGGTTCTCACGGGGACGTTCACTCAATATACGGCTCAGCATCCCCGATTATTGCAGAACAAAACCCGGTTCCTTCCATTTTTTGTGTGCCGGACGCACCGGACCGCAAGGCACGTCCACGTTCTCCGACAGAGGTTGGATATCCTGCCGGTTTACCGGTCAGTATACCACGGAATCGCAAAAAAGTAAAAGAGGAGACCTCGCGTAAAAAACTAAGAATGTGTTTGTCGCACTCCGCAGAGTGCGACAAACACGAATATAAATAATAGTCTTTCCGCTGAATATGGCCAGAGCAACGCGGAGGCTATTTAAATCGTCTCATGGACAAGGAATTGCTGCACACGGGGATGTACGGCGGTTCCTTCATTATTTATAGACCCTTTGCAGCAGCGCCAGCCGCTCGGAGAGAAAGGTCTCGGCCTTGGGGTGGTGCAGCCAGCATTTGCCGTCGGCGCTGTGCACCAGTTTCTGCGCCAGTGCGGCAGGGGCGGTGTCGATGGCCATTACGTCCTGCATGGTCAGTTGCAGGGTGAGCGCCGCCGGAACATCCGGCAGCGGCGGCAGCGGGTCCTCCCACACAAAGGGCGGCAGCAGCTGCACCGCC
>ENA-ORNR01002746-ORNR01002746.1-human-gut-metagenome-genome-assembly--contig:-NODE-2746-length-14014-cov-21.644602_pt1 | contig 14014 bp, 9 predicted proteins | sample MGYA00242114_ERZ509020 | MGnify/ENA primary metagenome ERZ509020 (study PRJEB26280, sample SAMEA2338758) | human gut metagenome | biome: human gut; feature: human-associated habitat; material: faeces...
CATTAATCACTAAACATTAATTGCTAAATAAAATGTTGTCTGAAAATATAAAAGTAAGCGAAGTCTCCGATATTCTGCGCAAACAGTTGGAAGGCATCGACACCCGCGTGCAACTGGACGAAATCGGTACGGTGCTGCAAGTCAGCGATGGCGTGGCGCGTATCTACGGGTTGCGTAATGCCGAAGCAAACGAGTTGCTGGAGTTTGACAACGGTATCAAAGCCATCGTGATGAACCTTGAAGAAGATAACGTAGGTGCTGTGTTGTTAGGCCCTACGGATAAAATCAAGGAAGGCTTCGTGGTGAAACGTACCAAGCGTATTGCTTCCATTATGGTAGGCGAGGGTATGTTGGGACGTGTTATCGACCCGTTGGGCGAACCGTTGGACGGCAAGGGGCTGATAGGCGGCGAGCTTTGCGAAATGCCGTTGGAGCGTAAAGCTCCGGGCGTTATTTACCGTCAGCCGGTAAACCAGCCGTTGCAGACCGGTCTGAAGGCTGTCGATGCCATGATTCCTATCGGCCGCGGGCAGCGTGAGCTGATTATCGGCGACCGTCAGACGGGTAAGACCGCAATTGCCATCGATACCATCATTAACCAGCGTGCCAACTACGAGGCAGGCGACCCCGTATACTGTATCTACGTAGCTATCGGCCAGAAAGGTTCCACGGTAGCATCTATCGTAAATACACTGCGCGAGAACGGTGCGATGGATTACACCATCGTTGTGGCAGCTACGGCGGGCGACCCGGCTGCGTTGCAGTATTACGCCCCGTTTGCCGGTGCTGCAATCGGCGAGTATTTCCGCGATACCGGCCGTCATGCGCTGGTTGTCTATGACGACCTGTCCAAGCAGGCCGTGGCGTATCGTGAGGTATCCTTGATTTTGCGCCGTCCGTCCGGACGTGAAGCCTATCCGGGCGACATCTTCTACCTGCACTCCCGTCTGCTGGAGCGTGCGGCGAAGATTATCAACCAGGAAGAAGTGGCACGCGAGATGAACGACCTGCCCGAAAGCCTGAAAGGCAGAGTGAAGGGCGGCGGCTCATTGACGGCGCTTCCCATTATCGAAACGCAGGCGGGCGACGTGTCGGCTTACATCCCTACAAACGTAATCTCCATTACCGACGGACAGATATTCCTCGACACCAACCTCTTCAACCAGGGCAACCGTCCGGCTATCGACGTAGGTATCTCCGTGAGCCGTGTGGGTGGTAATGCCCAGATTAAGGCAATGAAGAAGGTGGCGGGTACGTTGAAGATAGACCAGGCACAGTATCGCGAACTGGAAGCATTTACCAAGTTCAGCGGCGATATGGACCCGGTTACTGCGCTCACCATCGACAAGGGCCAGAAGAATACCCGTTTGCTGGTACAGCCCCAGTACAGTCCGATGCCTGTAGAGAAGCAGATTGCCATTCTTTATTGCGGCACGCACGGTTTGCTGAAGGATGTGCCTTTGGACAAGGTGAATGAGTTTGAACGCAGTTTCCTCGAATTCCTTGAAAGAGATTATCAGATGGAGGTGCTCGATGTGTTGAAGTCGGGTGTCATCGATGACAATGTCTGCAAGAAGATAGAAGAGACGGCGGCAAAGGCAGCCAAGCAATTTATGTAGATGGCAGTTAGGCAACCCCTAACCGCTAATCACTAACCCCTAATCACTATATGAAATGGCTTCACTGAAAGAGGTAAAAAATAGAATAAGCTCCGTCAAGAGTACGCGTCAGATAACTTCGGCGATGAAGATGGTGGCGTCCGCCAAGCTGCATAAGGCACAGGGGCGGATTGAGAATATGCTGCCCTATCAACGGAAGCTGAACGAGATTCTGACAAACTTCCTGAGTACGGATGTTACGGTAGAGTCTCCCTATACCGAGGAGCGTCCGGTAGGGAAGGTGGCAATTGTGGCATTCTCGTCCAATTCATCTTTATGCGGCGCTTTCAACTCCAACGTGGCAAAGATGCTGGAGCGTACACTGGAAGACTACCGGTCGCTGGGCAAGGAGAATATCCTGGTGTATCCCGTAGGCAAGAAAGTGGAAGAAGCTGTAAAGAAATTGGGATATGAGCCGCAAGGCAGTTATCAGGAAATGGCCGACAAGCCTTCGTATGTGCAGGCTTACGAGCTTGCCGGGCGCCTGATGAAAGAGTTTCTTGAAGGGCGCATCGACAAGGTGGAGCTGATTTATCATCATTTCAAGTCTATGGGCTCGCAGGTGCTGACGAGAGACAACTATCTGCCCATCGACTTGGGCAAGGTAGCCGAAGAAGCAACCGGGACTGTCGGAAAAAGCAGTTTCAACAATGATTATATTGTAGAGCCCTCTGCTTCCCAACTGGTGGCCGAGCTTCTTCCTAAAGTGTTGAGCCAGAAGATTTATACGGTCCTCTTGGATTCGAACACTTCCGAGCACGCAGCACGTATGCTTGCCATGCAGGCTGCCACGGACAATGCCAATGAGCTGATTCAGGATTTGACGAAGCAATACAACAAGAGCCGCCAGCAGGCGATTACGAATGAGCTGCTGGACATCATTGGCGGAAGTATGAAATAATTTTTCCGGCAGGAAACAAGGAGATGTGTCAGAATACACTTGACGGTTTCTTTTAGGCACGGATTACACGGAAAACACGGATTTCACAGAAAAAGAATAAAAAAAATCTGTGAAATCCGTGTTTTCCGTGTAATCCGTGCCTAAAAGAAACCAATAGTGAGCGGACTTTAGTTTTGACACACATTCTCTTTTTTTAAGGATGCCGTCCGTGCGGCAAAAAACATTCGGCCGGTTTTTCTTTTCCTTGGTTTATTTGTACTACCTTTACCGTTCTAAAATAAACCGAAAAGAACAATGGAGCAGAACCCCGAATCAGCGCTTGCGTGGCAATTCATCGAAAGCACAAGCACTCATCTTTTTCTGACAGGCAAAGCCGGAACCGGTAAAACGACTTTTTTGCGTAAGCTTAAGCAGGAAAGTCCCAAGCGTATGGTAGTCGTTGCGCCCACCGGCATAGCGGCCATCAATGCCGGGGGTGTTACCATCCATTCGTTCTTTCAGATTCCGTTTGCACCTTATGTGCCCGAAAGCTCGTTCAGCACGAATGGAAAGGCAAGCTACCGCTTCCGTTTCGGTAAGGAGAAAATCAATATCATACGCAGCATGGATCTGCTGGTGATTGATGAAATCAGTATGGTACGCGCCGACCTGCTGGATGCGGTAGATGAAATGCTCCGCCGCTACCGCGACCCCTACAAACCGTTTGGCGGTGTGCAGTTGCTGATGATTGGCGACCTGCAGCAGCTGGCTCCCGTGGTGAAAGACGAGGAATGGCAGATGCTCAGCAAGTACTACGACACTCCCTATTTCTTCTCCAGCCGCGCGCTGAAGCAGACGGAATATTGCACCATCGAGCTTAAGACCGTATACCGGCAGAATGACGGAGACTTCCTGGAACTGCTGAACCGCATCCGTGAGAACCATTGCGATCCGCAGGTGCTGGAAACGCTGAACCGCCGCTACATCCCCGGTTTCCAGCCTCGGAAAGAGGAAGGATATATCCGTCTGGTCACCCATAACTATCAGGCGCAACGCATCAACAGCTACGAACTGGAACAGCTTCCGGGACGTACCTATGCGTTTCGTGCTACTGTCGAGGGGAAGTTTCCCGAATATTCATACCCCACGGACGAAGTTCTCGAACTGAAAGAAGGCGCTCAGGTGATGTTCGTGAAGAACGACTCCTCCGGCGAGCACCGTTACTACAACGGTATGATTGGTGAGGTAACCTCCGTTTCTGCCGGCAGTATCGAGGTACGCGCCAAAGACAGCGGGGATACTTTCCTGTTGCAGGAAGAGGAGTGGACGAATGCAAAATACGTCTTGGACGAAGACAGCAGGGAGATTGTAGAAGATATTGAAGGCACTTTCCGGCAGTTTCCCCTGAAACTGGCGTGGGCCATTACAATCCACAAGAGTCAGGGGCTTACGTTTGAGCGTGCCATTATCGACGCCAGCGCATCCTTTGCACATGGGCAGACGTATGTGGCACTGAGCCGTTGCAAGACGCTGGAAGGCCTGGTGCTCAGCGCACCGCTTTCGGCAAAGGCTGTTATCAGCGACCGTGCCGTAGACCGGTTTACGGAAGAAGCCCGCCGGAACGAGCCGGACGAAAACCGCTTCCATTCACTGCAACGTGCCTATTTTCACGGACTGCTGTCGGAACTGTTTGATTTCCTGCCGCTGGCACAAGCGTTGCAGCGCTATGTACGGCTGGTCGATGAACATCTTTATAAACTCTATCCCAAGCAGCTTGTCGCCTACAAAGAGGCGGTGGAGCGTTTCCGCGAAAAGGTGGTAAAAGTGGCGCAGAGGTTCGGCATACAGTACAACCGCCTGATTGACGCCGCACAGGATTATGCTGCGGACGAAACCCTGCAGGAGCGGATTGTTGCGGGAGCCGGTTACTTTAAAGATGAAATGGCGCTTTTGTATCCCGTATTGATAGGGCCACGCGCTCTTGCCACGGATAATAAGGTGCTGAAGAAGCAACTGAATGCAGCCAAAGAGGAACTGAATACTCTTTTCCTGTTGAAAGACGGGCTGCTGGCATACATAACGGAACACGGATTCCGCACAGCCGGGTATTTGAAGCGGAAAGCCATACTGTCTATCGGCGAGCATGCTGTCTCCGGCAAAGAGGACTTGAAGCGGAGAGGCATGCCGGATACGGTGGAGAAGAACATGCAGGACCGCAAGAGGAAAGAAACGGCGGCATCTTCCGTTCAAGTGCCTTCGGACGTACTGCATCCCGAACTATACGACCGCCTGGTGGCTTGGAGAAATACGGAAGCAGCCCGTTTGGGGCTGCCGGTCTACACGGTCATCCAGCAAAAGGCCATTTTGGGCATCAGCAACCTGTTGCCTGCCGATAAGGACATGCTTGTCCGCATCCCTTATTTCGGGAAGAAAGGGGTAGAGAAGTACGGAGACACCATTCTGGAAATAGTATATGCGTACTGCAAGGAGAAAGGATTGGCAGAGCCGGAGCTTATGCTTTAGTATGGTCGAACCGCTGTATCTGATTATATCAGTCTGTGATGTTTACGGTTAGAACGGCGTCCGGTTGCCCTGCTGTACTTCGATGCGTATGCCGAATGCACCGTTGGCGGATTTCATTTCAAATGCTCCCTTGAAGTTGTTCTTCTCCCACGGCAATGCCGAACGGTTGGGAACTTTCCAGCCGTCCTTGTCGTACTCGCCGTATGTATTGATACGCATTCCGTTCTTCAGTTTGAAGCTGCCCATTTGCAGGTTCTCCGGCGATGACCAGAAGCCCGTCAGCCCAAACGGATTCATGCTGTAAACGGTGGCGTTGGTGAGCGAGAACACATTTGAAAGCCCCTGCGAGTAGGTCGCGTCCGGGTTGAGACGGAATATCCGGCTGTAGTCTTTGCTTGCATCCGGTATTTCCAACGTAAACCGGGGCAGGCGGGGAGCTTCCATTCTCATGAGGCTCATGTCCAGGAGAAAGCCGTCATAATTCTTCGTTTCGGGTAGGAATGTCCCTTCGGGCGGCGTACCGTCGGGCAGGCTATGGGAGCGTATGCTGTCGCCCTTCGCTTCGGTTTGGGCGTGCAGTGAAACGACGCTTGCCAGTAGGGCGATGATAAAAAAACAAACTTGTTTCATGATTGGGCACGGTTATTGTTTTCTTCTCAGACAAAGATAATCCTTTCCGTCAATTTTCTGAAACTTCTTTATATTATTTCTTATTCTTTATACTATCAGTTTATAGCCTATCCCCCGCACGTTTACGATGCGTATGCGGTCGTCTTGCGCCAGCTTGTGGCGCAGCTTCGTTATGAATACATGCAGGCTGCGGGAGTTGAAGAAGCTGTCGTCTCCCCAAAGGTCGAGCAGTACATTCTGGGTATTGACCACCTGATTGCGGTTCTCGCAGAGGCGCTTCAGTATTTCCGATTCGCGGTGTGAGAGTTCCATTTCCGTATCGGCGTGCGGAGCAGCACCGGTTCCTGTATACGACAGCCGTTGTGTGACGGGGTTGAACCGGTAATTGCCTATTTCAAAGTCGGTGGCCTCTTTGGGAGCAGGTTCCGTAAAGTTGAAAGCCTTGCCCGCCAGCGATTTGATACGGATAATCAGTTCCTGCATGCCGAAAGGTTTCTTCAGATAATCGTTGGCGCCGAGTTCAAAGCCCTCTACAACGTCATTGATGGCAGAGCGTGCAGTGAGGAAAAGCACCGGCGTGTGCTTGTCGGTCTGGCGGATGCGGCGTACCATTTCGAAGCCGTCCATACGGGGCATCATGACGTCTGCCACCAGCACATCGGGGCGCAGGTCGAAGAACAGGCGCAACCCCTCTTCGCCGTCGGCAGCGGTGTGGATAATGAAACTTTGCCCTTCCAGCGTGTCCTTTATAATCATGGCGAGGGTCTCTTCATCCTCAACCAGCAATACTTTTATTTTATCCATGACATCCTTGTCTTTCTTGTTATTCTTGTTTATTATGTAATATCTGTATGTACTCCGGGGATATATTCCTGTTTCTCCTAAGTAAACTTCCGTTTCCGCCGGGAGAAACTTCCGTTCTCATTAGGGGAAACGACAGTTCCCTTTAAAGGAAACGCGCGTTCCCCTTAAGGGAAACCGGAGTTTCTTCCGGGGGAAACGGACGGGTACTCCTTTTATCCGTTCGGAAATCTCAGAGTGAACGTGCTTCCTTTGCCCGGTTCGCTCTTTACCGTTACGCTTCCGCCGTGCTTTTCGGTCATGGTCTTGACATAGAACAGACCGAGGCCGTAGCCCTTCACGTTGTGCAGATTGCCGGTGGGAACGCGGTAGAACTTATCGAATATGTGGCTCTGCTTTTCGGGAGCGATACCTGTTCCACGGTCACTGATGGCGATTTCAACAAACTCTCCTTGTTCGGCAGAGGCGGTTTGCCGGCAACGGATGTTTACGTCCGCTGCTTCGGGCGAGTATTTTATGGCATTGTCAATCAGGTTGCTGATGATGTTGCTGAAGTGCGTACGGTCTGCCGTGAGGGTAAGTCCGGCAGGCTCGATGTCCGTAGAGATATGCACGGGCTTCTCCGCCTTCAATTTATGCTGCTCGATAAGCGGTTCGAGAATGCTTTCCATGGACAGCGGTTCCGGATGCAGGCGGAAGGTCTTGCGGCGTTCCATGCTCATGGAGAGTATCTGCTCGACAAGTCCGCTGAGCCGTTGCAACTGCTCCTGGCAGATGCGCAGATACTTGTCGCGTTGTGCCTTTTCTTCCGCCTGGTTAAAGTTCAGCAGGGCATCGTTGGCGGCATAGGCTACGGCGATAGGGGTTTTCAGTTCGTGGGTGATGTTGTTGGTAAAGTCGCTTTTCATCTCCTCCAGCGTCTTTTGCTGCAAGATGGTGCGGATAAGTATCCAGAACGCGAAGCAGAGGATGATGAGGATAACGAACGAGGTAGTCAGAATGCCCGACATCTGCTTCAGCACCAACGGGGTAACGGGTTCCATCCAAAGGCGGTAGCTCTGATGGGTACTGATGTCGAAAGCGTACTCGTATAGCTTGGCTTCGGGGCTTGGAACGTATCCGGGAGTACCGGCCACGGCAAGCGTGTCTGTAAACGTATGGGGAGATGCTTTGTCGTTTGTATAGATATGCTCCAGGCGATGGGGCAGCGTGATGCCCCGGTCTTTGAGCTGAAAGGTGAGCAGGCTGTCGTATACAAGGACATCAGGGTCGGAAATGACATCCAGGCCGGAGTGCAGGCCGCGCTGGAAATATGTGGCGAGTTCCAGCATGCTGTTCTGGTCGCGCAGAATAACATCCAGCCCGCTGTTTGCCCTCAGTGCGGCTTGGGGCGGAACATCGGTGTCTTTTATGGCGGCTTCCAGCTTCTTTTGGGCTGAATCGGCATTCAGCCATTGAGCCTTGTTCCGGTCTTTGTTCCGTTCTATGAAAAGTACATCGTCGGAGTCCGGGACGGCGATGCCATCACGGGTGATAATAGCCTGTACGGAGGAATTGTCCGAGATACTCATCAAAAGGGTGTCGCTCTTTTGATGAATGACCTGCTGGTCGGAGGTTTCTTCTTTCCGGCCGTTGCGGTCTATGCTGGTGGTGCTGTGTACATAGGTTTTGTTTTGCGTTCCGTCTTTCTCGAATCCGGCGGATACGCTCACTGTCCCATGGTCGGCACTGTCCTTGCGCATCCTTTCCACACGCAGCATCATTTCGTTATAGTCGCTCATGCGCATGGCTTCTATGATGTTGCGTTCCAGGTCGTTGCGCATGGTGCGGTACAGCCCGCCGAGCCAGTAGGCCTGGTAGGAGAAGATACCCGCCAAAGACAGGATAACGAGTATGGCAATGTATTTCAAAGGCAGTTTCATGGTGGTTCCTTGATATTTGTGCAGGCAAAGATAAGGAGTTATGGTGTGCGGTGTATCGTGCGATAAGACTAAATAACACTTCCGGTAACAGTAGATAACACTTGGTAAGCAGGCGATAACACAAAGTCGGGCGGGTAATGCCGTACTTTGCGGTGTGAAAACGAATTAAAACATCAAATACAATAAATTAAAGCATCGAATACGTATGAAACGATTTTATCTGTTATCTGTAATCAGCCTTTTTAGTGCCGGTATCTCCGCCCAGGAAATCACCGGCGGAGAACGTACCCTCAGCGCCGACAGCATCATTACCTCGGATGCCCGCCTGGACAGTATCTACCAAAGCCTGCCCGAAGTGATGATTACCGGCGAACGCCCCGTAGTCAAAGCCTCGCAAGGCAAACTGGTGTATGACTTGCCGCGGCTTATCCGCGACCTGCCCGTGGACAATGCCTACGATGCCGTAAAGGAACTTCCCGGCGTAACCGAGATGAACGGCGGCTTGCAACTAGCAGGGCAGGGTGTCACCGTCATTCTGAACGGAAAAGTGACCACCCTCAGCGTCGAACAGCTTTACACACTGTTGCGGAGTATCCCCGCAAGCCGGATAGAAAAAGCCGAAGTGATGTATAACGCACCCGCCCGCTACCAGGTGCGCGGCGCACTTATCAACGTGCAACTGAAGCAAACCGCGGACGGTCCCTCTTCCTGGCAGGGCGAACTCTACGGCAAATACAATCAGAAGCATTACGAAGGTTTTGAGGAGCGCGCCAGCCTTTTATATAACGGAAATAAATTCTCAACGGATTTTCTTTACTCGCACAAACACGGCCGTACTTACACTACGACGGACAAAGATGCTATGCACGCTTTGGCGGATGGCTCGGTGTACCCGATGGCAACCGATGAGGTACGCCGCGGCCGTTCGCATACGCATAGTTTCCGGGTGGGAGCCGATTATACTATCGCTAAAGACCATCAGTTGAGCTTTGTCTACAACGGTAACTATACAACGTCTCACAACCGGATGAATATCAACGGTTCGCAGCAGTCCGCCACGTTGAGCAACAGCACCGACTGGCTTCACAACGGCCGGCTGGACTATTCTACGCCTTTTGGCATGAAAGCCGGTGTGGAGTTCACTTACTACCGTTCTCCGTCCGACCAGTTGCTGAACAGCCGCCTGCTGGAAAACGACGAGCTTGACTTCTTTACACAGGACTGCCAGCGCATCAACCGCTGGAAAATGTTTCTGGCGCAGGAACACAGCCTGGGCAAGGGCTGGGGACTGAATTACGGTATTGTCTATACTACCGGCATCGACAACAGTTACCAATATTACTACGACCCGGAGACCGGCGAACAGTTGGGAGATGAAAATACAACTTCGTTGGCAGCCGGTGATAATTCCGCCGGTAACTTCACTAATATGAAATCCCGCAAACGGGAAGAAACGCTGAACATCTATGCAGGTTTCAGCAAGAGTTTCGGCGATAAGCTCTCGCTGGATGCCTCGCTGGCTGTGGAGCGTTATAAAACGCCCGTTTGGAACCAGTGGGATTGGTATCCTACCGTCAACCTGAACTATATGCCTGCCCCCGGACATATCCTGCAACTTGCGCTGAGCAGCGATAAGCACTATCCCGACTATTGGGCCGTGCAGGATGCTGTTTCTTATATCGGCGGCGGATATTCCGAGATTCACGGCAACCCTCTGCTGAAACCTGCGCAAAGCTATGAGTTTCAAATGAACTATATCTTAAAGAGCAAGTACATCTTCAGCACCTGGTTCAGCCACACCAAGGACTACTCGGTACAGACGCTTTACCAGTCCTCGCAACGGCTGGTTGAAATCTATAAATACCTGAACTTTGACTACCGCCAACAGTTTGGCATACAGGTATCAGTGCCCTTTAAGGTAAAGAACTGGTTGAATTCCCGCCTGACCTTTATCGGCATCTGGCATCGCGAGAAAGACAGCGACTTTTGGGATATCCCCTTCGACCGCAAACAGTGTTACGGCATCGCCCAAATGAACAACACCTTCACCCTTTCCACCAAGCCCGACCTGAAGCTGACCGTCACCGGATTTGTGCACAGCAAAGCGATTCAGGGAATTTACGACCTGCCTGTTTCCGGCAATGTAAATGCCGCCTTGCGCTATGGCTTTGCCAAGGGAAAGGCCGTCCTGAATCTGTATTGCAACGATATATTCGAGACCGGGCAGATTTCTCCGCGCATCCGCTTCCAGACGCAGAATGTAACCAACCATTACTCTTGTTTCCGCGAGTTGGGCGTATCGTTCACATACAAGTTCGGCGGTTATAAGGAAAAGAAGAGGGAAGGAGTGGATACGTCGCGGTTCAAATGATTGTTTGATAACCAATCCTGTTCGGGTAGTTAAGCTGATACTAAATTCTTTTTCATATACCTGCATTTTCCTTTCTTTTTTGTACTTTTGCAGCTTTCAAAAAAAACAAAGTTGTTATTTAAAGAAAAGACCCTATATATGAAATCGGATATCGAAATAGCACGCAGCATTGAACTGAAGAAAATAAAGCAGGTTGCCGAAAGTGTCGGCATTCCCCGTGAAGAAGTAGAGAACTACGGCCGCTACATTGCCAAGATTCCCGAACACCTGATTGACGAGGAGAAGGTAAAGCAGAGCAACCTGATTCTGGTAACCGCCATTACGGCCACAAAGGCAGGCATTGGCAAAACCACGGTCTCTATCGGCCTGGCATTGGGACTGAACAAGATAGGCAAGAAAGCCATCGTAGCCTTGCGCGAACCCTCGCTGGGTCCGTGCTTCGGCATGAAAGGCGGAGCGGCAGGCGGCGGCTACGCGCAGGTACTTCCTATGGAGAAGATAAACTTACATTTCACAGGAGATTTCCATGCCATCACTTCCGCTCACAATATGATTTCCGCTTTGCTGGATAACTATATCTACCAGCATCAGGCGGACGGATTCGGCCTGAAAGAAATCATCTGGCGGCGTGTGCTCGATGTGAACGACCGCTCCCTGCGCAGCATTGTTACCGGACTTGGACCACGTACCAACGGGGTTACCCTGGAGTCCGGTTTCGACATTACACCTGCATCGGAGATTATGGCAATTCTCTGTCTGGCAAAGGATACGGAAGACCTCCGCAGACGCATCGAGAATATCATACTTGGTTTTGACTATGAGGGCAAGCCGTTTACAGTGAAAGATTTAGGTGTGGCGGGCGCCGTCACCGTACTGCTGAAAGATGCCATCCATCCCAACCTGGTACAGACCACCGAAGGAACAGCCGCTTTTGTGCATGGCGGTCCGTTCGCAAATATAGCGCATGGCTGCAACTCCATTCTCGCTACCAAAATGGCTATGACCTTCGGCGATTACGTAGTGACCGAAGCCGGCTTCGGTGCGGACTTGGGAGCGGAGAAGTTCTATAATATCAAATGCCGCAAAAGCGGTCTGCAACCCAAGCTGACCGTTATCGTCGCCACTGCACAGGGATTGAAGATGCACGGTGGTGTCAGCCTCGACCGCATTAAGGAGCCGAACATGGAAGGACTGAAGGAAGGCTTCGGCAATCTTGACAAACACATCCGTAACCTGCGCTATTTCGGGCAGACCGTTGTGGTTGCCTTCAACCGTTTTGCCAGCGATACGGACGAAGAAGTAGAAGCTATCCGCCGTCATTGCGAAGAGGATTTGAAAGTGGGCTTCGCCATTAACAATGCCTTTGCCGAGGGTGGGGAAGGTGCGGTGGATTTGGCTAACCTCGTTGTGGAAACAATCGAAAAGAAGCCATCCGCCCCGTTGCAATATACTTACGGGGAAAACGATACCGTACAGCAGAAGATAGAGAAAGTGGCATGCAACCTTTATGGCGCAAGTGTAGTGACCTACAGCAGCGCTTCACGCAAGATGATGAAGCTTATCGAAGAAATGGGTATTGCACATTATCCCGTCTGCATAGCCAAGACGCAGTATTCTTTCTCTGCCGACCCCAAAATATACGGCGCTGTCAATAACTTCGAGTTCCACATCAAGGACATCGTTATCAACAACGGTGCGGAAATGCTCGTTGCCATTGCCGGTGAGATACTCCGAATGCCGGGGCTGCCCAAAGTGCCGCAAGCGGAGCACATCGACATAGTGGACGGCAATATAGAGGGGCTTTCCTGAACCTTCTTAAATAGAGAATTGAAAATAGAGAATTAAAAAATAAGCTGCGCAAGGTTCGTTTGAACTGCGCAGCTTATCTTTTTTACTTTTTATTGTAGAAACTATTATTTCCCGATTTCATAATCAGTAAGCGAACAGCGGATATTCCTTCATCTTGGCATTTACGCGTGCGCGGACGTCGGCAATGACCTGTTCGTTTTCTACGTTGGAGAGAACGGTCTCAATCATTTCAGCGATTTCCAGCATCAGGTCTTCTTTGGCGCCGCGGGTTGTGATGGCGGGAGTACCCAGACGGATACCGGAGGTCTGGAATGCGGAGCGGGTATCGAACGGAACCATGTTCTTGTTCACGGTGATGTCGGCAGATACCAATGCCTTTTCGGCTACCTTACCTGTCAGGTCGGGATATTTGCTACGCAGGTCTACCAGCATGGAGTGGTTGTCCGTACCGCCGGAAACGATGGTAAAGCCACGGTCTATCAGGGCTTGTGCCAGCGTAGCAGCATTCTTCTTCACCTGTTTGGCATATTCTTTCCATTCCGGTTGCAGAATTTCGCCGAAGGCAACGGCTTTCGCAGCGATGACATGTTCCAGCGGGCCGCCCTGAATGCCGGGGAATACGGCAGAGTCGAGCAATTGGGACATCATCTTGATTTCGCCCTTCGGTGTTTTCTTGCCCCAGGGGTTGGGGAAGTCCTTGCCCATCATGATGACACCGCCACGAGGACCGCGCAACGTCTTATGAGTGGTAGAGGTCACGATATGGGCATATTTCACGGGGTTGTCCAGTTCGCCTGCGGCAATCAGTCCGGCAGGGTGTGCCATGTCTACCATCAGGATAGCACCTATCTTGTCGGCTATTTCGCGCATGCGTTTGTAGTCCCATTCGCGTGAATAGGCAGAACCGCCGCCGATAATCATTTTCGGTTTCTCGCGCAGGGCCACTTCTTCCATCTGGTCATAGTCCACACGTCCTGTTTCCTTATTGAGGTTGTACTCGCAGGGGGTGTAGATAATGCCGGAAGTATTCACTGACGAACCGTGAGAAAGGTGACCGCCGTGTGCAAGGTTGAGGCCCATGAATTTGTCGCCCGGGTTCAGCACTGCGAGGAATACGGCAGCGTTGGCCTGTGCACCTGAGTGCGGCTGTACGTTTGCCCATTCTGCGCCGAAAATCTGTTTCAGGCGGTCGATGGCAATCTGTTCGCTTTGGTCTACGACTTCGCAACCGCCGTAGTAGCGCTTGCCGGGATAACCTTCTGCATACTTGTTGGTGAGGCAGGAACCCATTGCCTGCATAACCTGATCACTTACGAAGTTCTCTGATGCAATCAGTTCAATACCTTTGAGCTGACGTTGATGCTCTTTTTCGATGATATCGAAAATTAAATCGTCTCTTTTCATTCTTGCTTATTAGATA
>ENA-ORNR01002756-ORNR01002756.1-human-gut-metagenome-genome-assembly--contig:-NODE-2756-length-13978-cov-5.491633_pt1 | contig 13978 bp, 9 predicted proteins | sample MGYA00242114_ERZ509020 | MGnify/ENA primary metagenome ERZ509020 (study PRJEB26280, sample SAMEA2338758) | human gut metagenome | biome: human gut; feature: human-associated habitat; material: faeces...
AAAAACTCAAAGCCGCGATCAGCGAAAGCCAGCGGCTGGACGTATCCAAAGCTGGGACTTACACGGTCAATTCGTGGATGAAAATGTGGTATGAGGTCTATGCCGAACCTCGCATCCGACCCAACACAAAGGCGTACTACACCAACTACATCGAGAACCACATCATCCCCGGAATCGGCAGCGTCCCGCTGAACAAGCTGACCACCATCCAGATCCAGCGGTTTTACAACAACCTCCAAAAGAGTGGACGGGTTCAGCGCAAAAGCTTCCCTGAACTCAAGGACAAAAGCCTCAGCCCCAGAGTGGTTCGCGGCGTCCACACGCTGCTGCACAACTGCCTGGAACAGGCGGTGGCGGAGCGGCTCATCCTCAGCAATCCCGCCCAGGGCTGCAAGCTGCCGCAGCTTGAGAAACGGGAAATGAAAATTCTGCCGCAGGAGAAAATCGGGATGTACCTTGCGGAAGCGGAAAAGAGGGGATTGCTGGCAGCCTTCTATCTGGAACTGACCACCGGCCTGCGGCGCGGTGAACTGCTGGCCCTCCAATGGACGGACTTGGACGTTGAAAACCGGACGCTTGCTGTCACGAAACAGGTAAATCGAATTAGCGGAGAACTGGTTGTAAGCCCTCCGAAAACGAGAAATTCCATTCGCACTTTGGCCCTTCCACAGCAGGCAGTCGACCTGCTGATTGCCGAGCACAAAAAGCACCCAACAAACCCGTATCTGTTTCCGTCCCCCAAGACCGGAACCATGTATGACCCGGACGCCTTCCGGAGAACCCATGACAAAATTTTGAAAGCCATCGGCGCGGAACACATTCGGTTTCATGATCTCAGGCACACCTTCGCCACGCTGTCGCTAAAAAGCGGGGTAGACGTGAAAACGCTGTCCGGTGCTCTGGGCCACTATTCGGCGGGGTTCACGCTGAATACCTACACCCACGCCACGGTGCAGATGAGACAAGACGCAGCGGACACCATCGGCGGGGTCATCAGCCAGCAGATGCGGTAAAAAAACAGGGCCAGACAGAAAATTTTCTGTCTGGCCCTGTCCGGTACTTTCCGGCCCCGTGTGGGTCAGTGTGTGAGTCTTAAAGAAACGGCGAAAATTAAGCCTCTCAAAAAGTTGCGGATCACGAAAGAAAATCACCGGAATCAGGCGATTCCGGTGATTTTTGGTGGAGACTACTGGACTCGAACCAGTGGCCTCATGCGTGTGAAGATTCGATAGGGACGTCTTCCGCACTGTTTCAGCGGTGTTAAACGGATTTGCCGAAGAATTCCATCACCCGTAGATACGCTTTTCTCCGTTGTTTCCGCCCCATTTTTTCTGTTCGTGGGTCAGGACGTGGGTCAAAGCGCGATCCTCGTTTTCTGTTCACATCGGACAAGGAACTCCTGTACAACAAAGTGACTTTCTTGACAGAATATGCAGAACTTGGAAAAATGCGGTCAGGCGCTGCACGAACGGCAGGCGGTTATGGCTACACACCCGCAAAGGGGGTGTTGCTTATGCGGATTACGTTACATATCGGACGGTTCACCGTGACGATTATCGTAAAAAGCAGAAACCGCCACTCTGCCAAGTGACGGTTTCTAAGTTCGCTTAGATAACTTTTCATTTGATGGGGTCATAACCGCTTGTCGCAGCGCCCTTTTCTTACCCTCATTATAGCAAGTTACAGGAGAATGTCAAGGAAAACCACACCCTTGCGCCGTAAGTGTTACTTCTCATAGGTACAAATTGTGACCCATGGGTATAACGCTGGTACTGGACAAGGAAAAATCCACGAGTTATCATTTCGATAACTCGCAGATTTTTTGTTGGAATTTTAGTTCAGGACAATAGCATTGACCGTCTCAATTAGATCAATCACATCGCTACGGGGAAACGAAGTGTACAAGAGGGGAAGAGACAATCAGCGCTGCTAACATTAAGAATCCGATACAGGTATGATAATCTGTAGCGGATTTAAATTTCCGTGCTTATTTGGAAAAATGTGGAATTCTATCGTCAACTGCATGATTTTTAAAAACAATCTCCCGGTAGTTGCCAAAATGTTCTTTGTTTGATAAAATTATAATAACAGTTCTAAAGAAAGTTGGTGTATATATGGCCTTGTTCGCAGATAGCAATACACTATATCAAAATATTAAAGCCGCTCTTCCAGACTGGTCTTTTGCCGAAAATCCATCTATAAGTGATGCTGTTCTGGGCACCATCCCCTCTGGGAAGTTCTCCCTCTGGACTACCCCCTCAGGGGAGGAGTTGGTAGTCTCCTTACGTCAAACTTCACTTACGGGAAGTGATCGTGTAAAACCTCAAATTCGAGTTTTTACAGACAACGCACAGCTTGCATATCTTTATGCAAAGCATAAGAACCTTCGCTACTTTTTCTTTGCTTACTGTGTGACGCCCCCAGCCAGTCTTAAATTCTCTGCGGGAATTGAACCCTCAGAATATCTTGTATCCATAGAAAGTAAGATTCTTCCGACCACACCGGGGCGTTTGGACATTCGCAGCATGTATGATAATATGTTTGCTCCTGAAACCAGACCGTTTTTCCGGATTCCACCCGCAGAACATAGTTGCCCCAGCTTGACACAGAGCTGCTTTATTCGCATTTGCGACTCTTCTGGTTCGTTCACTACAAGCCAACTGGAAAACTATCTTCAATATTTTGACTCCAGACCGTATATGACAGATTTGTCAGGTGGATATCGTGTGGTATTTAACCCTTCTGCACTTTACAATCCTGATCCCTCTCCCTTAGATCTGCCCCACAATTTGCTGGTTCACGGCGCTCCTGGTACGGGCAAGAGCCATTTTCTGAATAAGGCTGCCACTGATCTTGCGACAGCAGGTCAGGCCATATATCGGCGTGTCACATTCTATGAAGACTATTCCTACGGGCAGTTTGTCGGAGAATATATGCCCGTTCCCCAGGAAGACTGCACCGAAACCGTAGCCTTAGAGTATGCTGGAACCCCTGTCTCCGGTACAGTGTCTGGAGAACACATCACATATCGATTTTCCCCGGGACCTTTAGCTGAACTCTTGGCCGACTGCTATGCCGCAAAGCTAAATAAGTCCCCTATGAAATATATTCTAATTATCGAAGAATTAAATCGTGCTAATGCAGCCAGCGTCTTCGGGGACATTTTTCAGCTTCTGGATCGCGAAAAGGGTACCAGTATTTATGAAATCACCGCAAAATCAGAGTTTGCGCACTATCTCCACTCCGCAGTTTCCCACAAACTTACAGACGATACGATAGACTTGCCCGAGGATGCATTTAGCAAGATAAAACTCCCAGACAACCTGTATATCTGGACTACGTTGAACAGCGCGGATCAAGGTGTATTTCCATTGGATTCAGCATTCAAGCGACGCTGGTCCTGTATTTATCGAGATGTCGTAGAAGTTGATCCATCTAATGCACGCCGCCCTCATATCTGTTTGCCTGTATTTGATAGTTCCGCAAAATCCTATGTTGCCACTACTTTCGATTGGAATACTTTTCGAGACTCCATTAACACGGAGATTCTCAATGAGGGCTTTGCGGAAGATCATTGCATTGGCTACTGGTTCTTCAGTGAAACTGAGATGAATGATATTGAGAAGTACACAAAAGCATCTGTAGAAATGCGAAATGAAACTGGAACACATGAGCTGTCTACCATGCAAAATCCATTAGTGGACAAACTATTTGCATACCTCTTACAAGATGTTTTCCGCAATACCCCTTCCAGTTTCTTTGCGGAAAATATTCATACACTTTCGCAGCTCCGACAGGCTTTGAAAAACCTTGCTTTCAATGGAACCTCCGTGGATATCAAATCGCTGACTGTACTCCCGGAAAAAAGTTATATAACCCCATCCGTTTAATGTCGAGGTATGCCTATGTCCAGCACTGCAATTATTTTCGCAAAGGAACTGACCAGATGGGAGAATTTCCCTGGTGATGTTCCGCCAGAATCTAAATCTGTTTGGAATGCGTTGTCTCACGCTACTCAGGAGGAATTAAAAGCCGATCTGGCAAAACAGGGTTTCTTTAGCGGTACCTCTTTTTCCTTCATTGGAATTTATTACTCTTGTGTTGCAGAAGCCGTAGTAATTGGTTTTCCAAAATACCTGTCAACGCCATCTGTGCCTCAAATACTGGAACATGTCAATTTGATTTGCAAGGTTGCCGCAAAGATATTTTCACAGTCCAGTGTTCGGTTTGAGAACCAGTTTCACCCGTTTAATCCCCGGCGCACAGCACATATCTCAAACCCATATGATCTTGCCGTATTCCTTTTGAGAGACTATGCAGAAAATGGTTTATATACCGAGCGTAAGCGGCAGATTCGCACCGATGGTATCGGACAACGCAATTGGACACAGACGATTCATCGCACAGCACCGATTTTTGACCGTTCACCTGTATATCTACAACCAATCACAGTGAAAAGTGTTAGAAAGATTTCTGATACCATTACACCGCTCCATGCCTATATTGTGAATCAGTGTGCTCGCCTCCTTAAGCCACTTGGACTTTTTAAGAGCCTTACACTCCCTGCTGCACCACGCTTGGATAATGTAGACCTTTCACGTTATGTTCCTACCATTAGCAATAAAATGAATCAGACTTTTTCTGATCGGGAATTACGGCTCCTCCGGGGATTAAGAAGCTGGTGCAAGGAAGGGCCGTACAACCAAACTCGTTTAGGGATCACTTCATTTGAAGATTTTTGGGAAGCCGCAACCAAGAAATATTTTGGGAATATCGAGCATACCCGCTCCGGTCCACCGAAGTATTATTTGGATAGATCCAGCGATGCCTATATTGGCAGTGGAGAAGCAATTCCCGATATTCTTAATGCTGGAACAAGCACTACTTCTGACCCATACTTGGCAATTTTCGATGCCAAATATTATTGTCCCATATTTGATGACACGAATTTCCGTGTCTATGCTGCTCCTCCAAATTCAGACATCGCAAAACAAATTCAGTACTACTATTCTCTCAAAAATCAATACCCTACTGCGCTATTTGGCAACGCATTTTTGATTCCTTACTGTTCTTCAAGCGGCATGTATTGTTGTGTAGGGTATGCAGTACCAAACACGGATTGGCATGATGAAATTGCAAAGAAAACTTCATTGTCAAAAACTATGGTAAGCGCCTCTCCTGGTGACCGTGTTTTGATTTACCAAGTTGACCCCACACAGCTTTTGAATGCCTGTTTGCATGATGCTCACATTCCTGACAGTAACGTTTTCAATGATTTTATAAAACCCTTTAATAGCAAAGCAGAGGTGGGGCCGTAGCTCCACCTCTGCTTTTAATCATAATTCTGTACGATAATATGAATCGCATTTGACTGAAAGCGATTTCGGATGTTCACAGCATATCTCTTTTGATACTCCCCTCGAATATAGGGTGCATATAACTCCTCGGTCAATCGTGTCTTTCCAATAATCATTAGCGCTGGACAATTTAGATTTCGGAAATCCGCGGCTAATCTTCGATGTTCATTTTCGTCAAACCCATTCATCATGTCAATGTTTCCGTAATCATTAAAAACACAATCATACGGTGGGTCTAAAAACATAAAATCATTCTCTGTCGCCATCTCAAAAAGTGCCTGATAATCAGAACACAAAACCGATGATCTCTGCAATAAATCATGGTGTTCCTTTGTAATAACTTTTGTATTAAAATGTCTGTACCGGCCAAACGGAACATTGTATTCTCCATGGCTGTTATACCGAATCATACCCGAATACGCCGTTTTGTTAATGAAATAATATAGTACCCCATCAAGATATTCGCCCGTAGGATGATTATACTGTTCCCGTAAGTGGTAGTATAGGGCCTCATTACGATTCTCGCACCGTTCATTTGGATATTGCCTTTTTAATTCTTCATACTCATACTGATTTGCTTCATACTGCTGCTGAAGTTGATCCAACTGTTTCTGCATTAGCGGATAGTTGTCTCTTAGTTGCTGATAAAATGTAATCAGCTTTGGATTCACATCTCCAACAACTGCTTGCTCTGGTTCCATATGAAAATAGACTGCGCCTCCACCCAGGAAAGGCTCAAAATAGCGGTGATAATCCTGTGGAATCCGATTTATAAAATCAGGAATTTCCTTTTGTTTTCCTCCACGATATTTAATAATCGGCTTCAAAATCGTCACTCCCCATCTTTTTTGACCTCTGTTAACTATAACTCACAGACAAGATTTCTGCAACGGTTTTGTGAGCTGGGAATCAATTTAAATATACCATAGCAGAGTCTCTGACGCAATCTCTTCTCACAAGTTTTTACGAAAGTGCCTATTCGCAAATATTTAAATAACTTTTGGTTCAAGATTGTGGTATGCCTTTGTGTTGCAAGGAGGAGATGAACATGAACAAACTACTCAAAGACCTATAGTCTGCTCGATCCAGCTCCCGCCCGGTCTCCCGGAACAGGCGGCGCTGGATCTTCAAATAGTGTGTACGGCAGTCCGACCAACTGAGAAAATTGAACAGATAATTCAGGGCCGCCAGCGATGCGTTGACGGTAGACGGAGAATATTTTTCTTCTCTCTGAAGGTGCTTTTTCCAGGCCATAACGGTATCCTTCGTAACGGGCTGACCGTCCAAAAATAGCGAGAACGCTCGTACACTCCGCAGATATTTCTCCATCGTTGCCTGAGACCGTTCCGCCAGAAAAAGTGCCGTGGAAAACGCGAGGATCTGTTCGTTTGTAAGGCAATGTCCGTTCATGATGACTCTCCTTGAAATCAAGCGTGATGGCTCTCATTTTACCGTCTAAAGCGGCTCCCACACAAGCGCCAAACGGCTGGCCGTTCGGTTGTTGCGTGTGATAGTAACTCTGCCGGAACGCTTGGTCAAGTCTTTCCATCTCTCCAAATCATACTGAACGAATAGCGGCATCAGAACTGCGCAGCCCAGCGGGGCCGCGACGCCTCGAAACAGCGGCGCGCATAAGCGCATCGCTGTCCCAAAGGCTCTCTGCATTCTTCGGGAGCACACCAGACCAAGACCCCAAAGCGGCAAAGTTTGCCGTTCTGACACCTGGCCGCGCAGGGTTTCCGAAACACGCAAAACGGTCTGAGGGTAGAGATACCACCCCCGTCCGAAACGCCCCGTGTTTCGCCGTGTGAGCCGTTGTGTGCGATCTTTCTCCGAAAGCCGAGTGTGTACCCGCTTTCGCCCGCGAAAGCAAACGTGGGCCGTTTGTGAGGGAAGTTGAAAAACGCGATGAAAGATGGCCTGAGATAGAACTGTTGCTGATAGTGAGGGTTCACAGGGAACCGGGAAATGTATGTATATAAAAGCATGGCAGAATCAAGGGTTACAAATGCTCACCACATAATCAATAGTGCACTCACTGGATCACGCAGCCCAGCGGGGCCGCGACGCGCATAAGCACATCGCTGTTCCGAAGGCTCTCTGCGTTCTTCTGGAGTACACCCGGCCAAGACCCAAAAGCGGCAAAGTACGCCGTTCTGACACCCGGCCCGGGAATATTCGTGAACGTTCGGAACGGTCCGAGGGTAGTGATACCACCCCCACCCAAAACACCACCTGTTTCGGCGTGTGAGCCGCTGTGTGCGATCCTGTTGGCGAAGGCGAGTGTGTACCCGCTTTCGCCTACGAAAGCAAACGTGGGGCGTTTGTAGGAGAAGTTGAAAATCGGAATAAGAAGCGGTTTGAAACAGCGTTGTGGCGGTAACTTTTTGGCGATAGTTGCGGGAACGGTTTTGAGCGAAAAGCCGAACTTTACAGGAGGGTTTTTCGAGCGGTGAGGGCCGTTCGATTTTAGCACAAGATAAAGAGAGGTGCCCGTAATTGGGCACCTCTCAGCCTCAAAGCCCCGCAGTGCGGGGCTTTCCGAGGTCTGGAAACCGCAGTCTAAGGTGCACCTTGAGAGGCGTTTTCGCGGTCGTGGGTGAACGTGAGGGACGGAAAATGCCCGTGACAACAGACTTTTCGAGGTGACCGTTCCGCAGGCGGTTGAGGGATTCAACGTTTTCAACCACTCAAAAAAGTGATTTCCAAGCGAGAGAAATTTTCGGTGCAGATCGCGCATATTTTGCGCTGCTGTAGTCAATAAAAAGGGATTCTCAGCCGTTCCAAAATCGCACCGCTGTAACTAAAGAGGACGCCCTCGGTAATGCAGAATTTGCGTTGCTAAAATCAAAGAGAGCACTCTCCGGCAGTGCAAAAATTGCGCCGCAATAGGCAAAGATAAGGCTCCCTGCTTGAGGGAGCGCAAATGATAACTTTTTGATAACAGTTCGGTTTTCTGGTAGCTTTGTTCCCTTGCTTACGGTATTGTTCGTTGCGAAAGGGGCTGATACCATGCCAAAAAGACGAGCAAACGGGGAAGGGAACATCCGCAAGCGGAAAGACGGCCGCTGGGAAGGACGCTACACTGCGGGCTATGACCCGGAAACCGGAAAGCGGATCATCAAAAACGTGCTGGGCAAAACGCAGGCCGAGGTCAAGGAAAAGCTCAAGTCTGCGATCAGCGAAAGCCAAAAGTTAGACGTATCCAAAGCCGGGACATACACCGTAGCGTCATGGGTGAAAACGTGGTACGAGGTCTACGCCGAGCCCCGCATCCGGCCAAACACCAAAGCCTACTACACCAACTACATCGAGAACCACATCATTCCCGGAATTGGCAGCGTCCCGCTGGACAAGCTGACTACCATTCAGATCCAGCGGTTTTACAACAACCTCCAAAAAAGCGGGCGAGTCCAGCGCAAAAACTTCCCTGAACTCAAGGACAAAAGCCTCAGCCCCAGAGTGGTGCGGGGCGTCCACACGCTGCTGCACAACTGCCTGGAGCAGGCGGTGGCGGAGCGGCTCATCCTCACCAACCCCGCCCAAGGCTGCAAACTGCCGCAGCTTGAAAAGAAAGAAATGAAGATCCTGCCGCAAGAGAAAATCGGCCTGTATCTTGCCGAAGCGGAAAAACGAGGATTGCTGGCCGCTTTCTACTTGGAGCTGACCACCGGCCTGCGGAGAGGGGAGCTGTTGGCGCTCCAATGGACGGACTTAGATGTAGAGAGCAAAACGCTTTCCGTCACGAAACAGGTGAACCGCATCAACGGGGAACTGGTGGTCAGTCCGCCGAAAACACGCAACTCCGTGCGAACGCTGGCCCTCCCGCAACAGGCAGTTGACCTGCTGATTGCCGAACATCAGAAACACCCTCGCAACCCGTATCTGTTTCCATCGCCCAAGACCGGAACCATGTATGACCCGGACGCCTTCCGGAGAACCCACGATAAAATTTTGAAGGCCATCGGCGCGGAGCACATCCGGTTTCACGATCTCAGACACACCTTCGCCACGCTGTCGCTGAAAAGCGGGGTAGACGTGAAAACGCTGTCCGGCGCGTTGGGCCACTATTCGGCAGGGTTTACCCTGAACACCTACACCCACGCCACGGCCCAGATGAAGCAAGACGCTGCCGATACCATCGGCGGCGTCATCAGCCAGCAGATGCGGTAAGTGCGGCAAAAAACACAGGGCCAGACAGGAAAAATCCTCGTTCTTGGTCAACGCCGGACAGCCAGGCTTTAAGCACATGCCGCATTTCTTACATTTTTCACTAAGAGGACGACATTTATACGGGAATTTTACCCCTTTCAAAAGCGCACATGGAGCGCAGGCAATGATAACGGAAACTTCGTCTTTTGCCACTTCTTCCTTGATGGTCTTTTCCATAGCCTCAATGTCAAACGCGTCTACCTCGGTCACACTGTTGATACCCATTGCCTTGCATATCTTGTAAATGCTGATAGCAGGCACTTCCTGTCCTTTCAGTGTCTTGCCGGTAGCTGCGTGATCCTGGTGTCCTGTCATTCCGGTGGTGGAGTTATCCATAATGATAACGGTTCCGGTTCCCTGGTTGTACACCATGTTCATCAGGGAATTGATGCCGGTATGCATAAAGGTAGAATCTCCGATGACCGCTACCCAGTTTTTGATATAATCTTTTCCTTTGGCCTTTTCCATACCGTGAAGGCTGGAAATACTGGCTCCCATACAGATCGTTGTATCAATGACATTTAACGGTGCCACCGCTCCCAGCGTATAACATCCAATGTCGCCGGCAGCGTGGATCTTTAATTTATTCAAAACAGAAAAGGTGCTTCGATGCGGACACCCCGGACACAAGATCGGCGGACGAGCCGGCAGATTGTCATATCCTTCTGCCTCTACCTTTTCACCCAGCACTTTCTCACGGAGAAGGTTGGCACTATATTCGCCCTGTCTGGTGAAAAGTTCTTTTCCCTGACAAGGAATCCCCCAGGCCCGTACCTGTTCCTCGATCACAGGCTCCAGTTCCTCAAAAATGTAAAGTTTATCAACTTTCGATGCAAATTCTTCAATCATTTTCTTTGGCAGAGGATGAACCATACCCAGTTTCAGAACAGAGGCCTCCGGACATACTTCTTTTACATACTGATATGGGATACCACTGGTAATAAATCCAATCTTGGTATCATTCATCTCAACCCGGTTAATGGCAAAATCACAACTGTCCTCTTCCAATTTTTTCATGCGTTCTTCTACCCAGAGGTGGCGTTTTTTCGCCATACCAGGCATCATAACATTCTTCGCCGCATTTCTCTCATAAGGAATATCATCCTTTTCCACACGCTCTCCCAATGTAACCGGTCCCTGGGAATGAGCCAGTCTGGTAGTAGTACGGAGGATAACCGGTGTATCATAAGTCTCACTGATACAGTAAGCCTCTTTTACAAAGTCTTTGGCTTCCTGACTGTCAGAAGGCTCCAGCACCGGTACGATGGCTGCTCTTGCTACCGCTCTGGTATCCTGCTCATTCTGGGAACTGTAAAGTCCCGGATCATCTGCTACCACGATCATCAGACCTCCGGTAGCTCCTATGTAAGAAGCTGTATACAGTGGATCGCTGGCCACATTCAGTCCTACATGTTTCATGGAAGACATCGCCCGTACACCACTGATGGACGCTCCGATGGCCACTTCGGTTGCTACTTTTTCATTCGGTGACCACTCTGCATATATTTCATCGTATTGTACAATATTTTCACTGATCTCAGTACTTGGTGTACCGGGATAAGCTGCCGAAACCTTCACTCCGGCCTCATAGGCACCACGAGCAATGGCTTCATTACCAAGCATAATTTTTGTTTCACTCATGTTTCTTTATACCTCCATTTTTTCCTGCCTTATATTGTAACACATATTTTGCCCTAATGGGAAATTTTTTCAATATCTGAGGCTGTTTACCGGATCTTGTCTACCCCTTTCTGAATTTTTTCACCCAGGAAATCGCTGAGACGCCTTATGCCAAACAGATCAAACAGGTTGATACGGATCCGGTCTGTCAAAGTTCCTATGATCCAGATTCCCAAAACAGTAGCAAGGATCGCTCCCACCATCTGACCCGGATTCAGGATCAGATACCCCACAAACATATTTTCCATACAAAGTTCGATCATCAAAGGCTCTTCGTGGAGAAGATACACGCCAAAAGAAGCCGGTGCCAGATAACCAATAATCTTTCTGGCCATTTTTCCGCATCGTATATTCACAAAGATCAGAAACAGGCACACACCGCTGAGTACAATCGTGGGTGATGTATAACTAATAAGATAATCGTATAAGATCGGCTGGTTTTCCCCTCTTGGTATATGATACTGCACTCCCACCTTCACCAGCCAGGTGACCAGTATGCAGACCAGATATCCCAGGAATTTTCTGCCTCCCTTTCCCGGAAAAGTAGTGTTATATTTCTTAATATAGCCTCCCACCAGGTACAACACTGCCAGCCAGAGAAAACTATATCCGCTGCTGGTCCGTGGAAAATCTTCGTAGAACAAAGTCGGCAGGATGGAAAATATAAGACACAAAAAGAATAAAAGCCTCTTTAACTCCGCTCTGTCCAGCCGCTCCAGCATCATGTTCAAAAACGGTATGAAAAAGGCGAGACAAAAATACGCCGTAAAATACCAATATGTATTGTAGGCAAAAGGAAACAGCAGTTCCCGTTTCCCTTTCAGATTTACCAGTTCCGGTCGGTAAATGTAAAATATAATCGTAGTAGGCACCGTGTAAAAAAGCACCTGAAAGTACAAATATACAAGACCGGAATACTTATACTTCCGCCCATACCCTACATAACCGGATATCATGGCGTAGATATTTACCGCACTGTAGGCTCCGATCTCCAGAAGCCAGGCCGTCTCACTTTTTACCGTCAGCGGATCCGATCCATCCAGTATTCCTCCCTGCCCAAGCACATGAAGAAGAACTACCATCATCATAGAAACGATCCGAAGCAGGTCAATTCCATAATTTCGTTCTTCCATGGAACTTAATCTAAATTCCTGCATATTACAACTCCTCTTTGCATAACTATTCCGTATTGTACCATATTTCGACAAACACAGCAAATTACAGGTATGAAAAAAGCTGCCAAACGGCAGCTTTTTAGGGAGAAGAGTTGTGAATTCCGGGTTCTGACACCGAAATCCATTTATATCAAATATTAGAAACTAGCATAATTTACCATGATTTCCCGTAATAGAGAAAATCACCCACTCTGCTATGTTGGTAGCGTGATCGCCAATGCGTTCAAAATACTTGGCTACCATAAGCAGATCGGTAGCAGGTTCACCCAGGTTCGGATCCTTGTGGATCAGATGAATGATATCCTCTCTGGATTTGCAGAAAAGTTCATCCACTACATCATCATGTTCGATGACTTTTTCCGCCTTTTTCTTGTCTTTTTCCACATAGGCTTCGATGCTCTTTACTACCATATAAGTAGTCTCTGTAGCCATTTTCTGTATATGGCGCAGACCTTCTTTGTATCCGGTGCGGGCCAGATGGATGGTCACATCCGCAATGTCCGCCGCATTGTCACCGATCCTCTCCATATCGGTTACCATCTTCAGTGCCGCCGAGATTACTCGAAGATCTCTGGCCACCGGCTGCTGGGACAAAAGAAGTTTAAAACAAAGGTTCTCAATCTTTCTTTCGATATCATTGATCCCCTCGTCTGCTTCCACGGCATTTTTTGCCTTTTCCACATCCAGGGTCTGCAACGCATCAATGGCCCGTTCAATGGCCTTGGAAATGTCATTGCCCATCTGGATCATGTTGGCGTTCAATTCCTCTAACTGTCTGTCAAAACGATTTCTCATATCAACCAAACCTCCCCGTTATGTAATCTTCTGTTCTCTTGTCTTTCGGCACAGAAAACAGGGTTTCTGTATCTGCCATCTCAATCACTTCACCCAGCAGGAAAAAGACTGTTTTGTCTGATACTCTGGTAGCCTGCTGCATGTTATGGGTTACCATGACGATGGTATATTTTTCCTTTAATTCCAGTACCAGATCCTCAATCTTGGATGTAGAAATAGGGTCCAGGGCGCTGGTAGGCTCATCCATCAGGATCACCTCCGGCTCTACCGCCAGTGCCCTGGCAATGCACAGTCTCTGCTGCTGTCCGCCGGAAAGTCCCAAGGCACTCTTTTTGAGACGGTCTTTCAACTCATCCCAAATCGCCGCCTGTTTCAGGGACCGCTCCACGATCTCATCCAGTTTGGCTCTGGAACGGATGCCATGGGTTCTTGGTCCGTAGGCAATGTTGTCGTACACACTCATTGGAAACGGATTCGGATTCTGGAACACCATGCCTACTCTTTTTCTCAACAGGTTCACATCAATATTTCCATATATATCTTCACCGTCCAGCTCGATCTTTCCTGTGATACGGCATCCATCTACCAGATCATTCATACGGTTTAAGGATTTCAGAAAAGTAGATTTACCACAGCCGGAAGGCCCGATAAACGCTGTTATTTCATTGGCCTGAATCTCCATATTGATGTCCTTCAATGCATGAAAGTCACCATAATAAAGATTCATGTTGCCGATATTAAATTTGCTCATGATTCTTC
>ENA-ORNR01002766-ORNR01002766.1-human-gut-metagenome-genome-assembly--contig:-NODE-2766-length-13957-cov-4.417206_pt1 | contig 13957 bp, 10 predicted proteins | sample MGYA00242114_ERZ509020 | MGnify/ENA primary metagenome ERZ509020 (study PRJEB26280, sample SAMEA2338758) | human gut metagenome | biome: human gut; feature: human-associated habitat; material: faeces...
AAAGCCTCGAACTGGAACGCGACGGTGAAAATTTCGATATCGTAGTCCCTGAAATAGAAGATGCGGTTGAACAGTATATGGGCAGCATCCTTCCTCCGGACAATGTCTATGATCATGCTGTCGCTTTCAAGCCGCAGATCAAGGAGCAGGAATTTCTCTTGGAAAGCCAGAAGAAAATGCTGAAAGTGGCTCGGGCAGGTTATTATCCGAAACTGAATTTCGGCGCCAGCTACAGCAACGGCTATTACCATTATTCCGGTGATGGCGAATATACGAATCTTCCTTTCAGCGACCAGTTGAAGAATAACGGGCGTAAGACGATCGGGTTCAGCTTGAGTATCCCGCTGTTCAACCGCTTTCAGGTTCGTAACAGTGTCCGCTCCGCCCGTATCAATATCCGGAACCGGGAGTTGATGATGGAGAATACGAAGAAGGTGTTGTATAAAGAAATCCAGCAAGCCTACTACAATGCGACTGCTGCCCAGGAGAAATATACCGCATCCGACAAATCTGTCCTCGCTAGCAAGGAGGCTTTCTCTTATGCCGAAGATCGTTATGCCGCCGGTAAGAGTACGGTTTTTGAATACAGCGAAGCCAAAACGAAGTATGCCCAGAGCTTGTCCGAACAGGCTCAGGCCAAGTATGACTTCATTTTCCGCACCAAAATCTTGGACTTCTATAACGGCACACCAATAACACTATAACATATTTAGGTTAGACACATTTGTTTAAGAAAAAGAAGGTCTCTGCGATGGAAACCTTCTTTTTGTTCTTATATTTGTCCGAGAGATTATGATTTACAATTCAAGGACCATGAAAGTATAATCGTTTAATGGAGTGGATCTAATATTAATACCTAGAAAAACATATTATGAATGCAAGATTTGTGACATTAGTTTTGCTGCTATTCGTTTGGCTGGAGGGGGACAGCGTTTGGGCCCAATATCTTCCCAAACTTTATCAGGTTTTCTCTCCCGACAAAAAGTTGAAGATGGCTATTCAGCGACATAACGACGGTTTGCTGACCTACACTTTTGCAGCTAATAGAGAAATATTGATCAAAGAATCTCCGCTGGGTTTCAAATTGGAATCACAGGAGACGGTTCCTTCTTCCGGTTGGAAAATAGAGAAAGTATCCGACCGGAAAGTACGGGATGAATGGAAACCGCTTTGGGGTAAACGGGCTGTGGTTGAAGATCATTTTAATGAATTGGTGATCGATTTGGTGAATCCGGCCGGACAACCGGAGCGGATGCAGTTGGTTGTCCGTGGATATAATGACGGCTTTGCATTCTGTTATAAAATACCGGATGGAAAAGGACCGTGTGTAAATGTGCAGTCCGAATTGACGGCCTATAACTTTGCAGGAGATTATACGGCATGGTTCTATAATGGCGAAAATCATAATATAGGACCCGAAAAGTTGACGGAAACAGATGGAACCCGTTTGCCGGTGATGACCGTGAAGGCGGGTGATAAACATTATATGGCAATCCATGAAGCCTGCCTGGAAACAGGAGCACCTCTTGTTTTACAATCTAAGGGGGGGGAATCGCTCTTTTCGGTCGCTTCCAAGCCGACCAGTCTGTCGCCGGGATATACATCAGCCTGGCGTGTCGTTTTGTATGGGACGACACCTGGCGTGTTGACCGATTCCCATTTGTTGGAGTTGCTGAATCCGGATCCCGACTCTCGTTATGATTTTTCGTGGGTGAAACCGGGATTGGCTGTCTGGGACTGGCGTATCAACGGAGCTGTGTGGGATGGATTTACATACGGGATGTCTTATCCTTCCTGGGTACGAATGGTCGATTTCGCTGCCGAGCAGGGTTTCAAATACCTGGTGTTGGATGCCAATTGGTATGGACCGGAATTCGAATCGGATTCCGATCCGGTTAAAGGAGAAAAAGCGCAGGATGTGCAACGGCTGTTGAAATATGGAAAAGAGAAAGGTGTCGGAATCTGGCTTTATCTGAATGATGTCGGAGGTCGGAAATATCCGATAGAAAAGACCTTGAAACAGTATGGGGATTGGGGAGCAGCCGGGGTTAAATACGGTTTTATGAGCGGAACACAAGAAGAAAAGAACCGGTGGACGAAAAAGATCACGGAGCTTTGTGCTCAAAATCACTTGTTGGTCGATTTCCATGACGGTCCGGTTCATCCATACGGACAAATGCGTACTTGGCCGAACGCTGTGACACGCGAATATTGCCATGCCCAGTTGGACGGACATCATGTGTTCGAGCCTAAAACATTTGTGACGACCGTTTTCGTCAATATGGTTGCCGGTCCGATCGATATGAACAACGGAATGTTTGACCTTCGCCAAGGGCATACGACACGTGTGGACGAGAGTCAGCCGGTTCCTTCCACACTGGTTTCGGAAGCTGCCCGTACGTTGATTGCTTTTTCTGGCGTGACTATTTTGCCGGATATTCCAGAATACTACCGGAAGTACCCGGCTTTGTTGAACTTCCTGTCTGCCCAAAAGATGCCGTGGAAAGAGAGCCGTACCCTGGCCGGTGAAATCGGGGAGTATATCGTGATGATGCGTGAAACGGAGGATGCCTACTTAGTCGGTGCGGCCACGAATGAGTCCGGAAGGACGATAGATCTGCCTCTTTCTTTCTTGGAAAAAGGAAAATATACTGTTGAAGTCATCGAAGACGGCGACGATGCCCACTATCTGACAAACCGGGAAAGCTTGAAAGTTACGACTTGGCAACTGACAAACAATGATAAACTGGCATTGAAGTTGGCACCGGGCGGTGGTGCGTGTCTTGTTATTAAGAAAACTCCGTCCATGCGTGTTGGTGAGCAAGCGGCTTTTCCGCTTGTCAGCCCTTCCTGGAAAATTGGTCGAGAATAATTACTTCATACTTAATCTGAACGAACCTAATCAGATTGCGAACACTAGCTGGATCAAGCCCGGACAGGTAATTCGTGAAGTTACATTGACAACGGCTGGCAGTATGGCTTGTATTGATTTTGCCGCAGAAAACAATATAGCCTATGTGCTGTTTGATGCCGGTTGGTATGGGGCGGAAGAAGATGTGAAATCGGATGCGACCACCGTTACGGTTGATCCGGCCCGTTCGAAAGGACCGCTTGATTTGCCTAAAGTAATAGAATATGCCAATTCAAAAGGAGTTGGAATACTGGTTTATGTGAATAAAAAGGCACTGCATCAGCAACTGGATGAAATTCTGCCTTTATATAAGAAATGGGGGATCAAAGGTGTAAAATATGGTTTTGTGAATGTGGGCGACCAATACGCTACGGCATGGTTGCATCAGGCAGTACGCAAAGCAGCCAAATATGAATTGATAGTTGATATCCACGACGAATATCGTCCGACGGGTTATTCACGCACGTATCCGAATTTATTGACTCAGGAAGGTATCCGCGGTGACGAAGAAAGCCCGTCGCTAGACCAAGCCATCTATACATTATATAATCGCATGATTTGTGGAGCTGGTGATTATACCAATTGTTATTTTGCGGAAAGAGTCACGGAAAAGATGGGAGGACGTGCTGCCCAGTTGGCTAAATTGGTCGTTATTTATAGTCCTTGGCAGTTTGTCTATTGGTATGACCGCCCCGAAAAATCACCGAGGCGAGCCGGTGGCGCAGGCTCTGCCGAATCTGTGATCAAAACAGATGCCGCAACTCGTTTTTATAATTCTATTCCGACCGTATGGGGCGAAACCCGCTTCTTGGATGGAGAAATGGGCAAATATGTTGTGGTCGCCCGCCGTTCGGGGTCCGATTGGTATGTAAGCATGTTGAATGCCGGAGACAAGAAACAAATCTCCTTACCCCTTGATTTTCTGAAAAACAGAAAGGGCTATACCGCCACACTCTATTATCAGGCTTCCGAGGAGAAAAAGGATGTCGTCGATACCAAGAAAATCAGGTTGGAGAACCGCAATGAGGTTATCATTGATTTGGTCGGTAATAGCGGCTGTGTGCTGCATTTTTCGATTCTTAATTTCCAATAGATTTATTTCAAATTACGTGGTAAGCCGGAGGAAATGTTCCTTCTCCGGCTTTCTTTTTATTTATCTGTTATCGGCTTCTTTTTTCCGATAAGAGGAAGGAGATATTCCCATGACTTTGGTGAAGACACGGGAAAAATAGGCCTGCTCCTCGAATCCGAGCCGCATCGCAATTTCGTTCAGTTTCATATCCGTAAGTTCGATATACTGACAGGCTTTCTGTATTTTTAGGCGTGTAAAGTAATTGATGGGGGAAGTACCCGTTTCTTTCTGGAATAAGGTGGAAAAGTGAGATTCCGAATATTTGAAATATTCCGCTAAATCTTTTAAGGTCAGATTGGTTTCCACGTGTTCTTGTAAGTAATAGATAACTCGCATCGAGAATGAATTTTCTTTGTGGGTCGGAAGATCGATATGGCGGAACTGTTCCTGAAAAATGAAAGTTGAGAGAAACGTATATAAGCACATGGATGAATAAGCCAGATATTCTTTTATGTAACCTCTGGCAAAACTACTGTATATCTCTTCGAATAGACGGATGCGGACGAGTTGCCGTACATGTTCGTCTGCTAATATTTCTTGAGGAGCGGGGTTGGGAGAAAGGAATGATTCGGTTAGCTTACCACAGAAATGAATCCAATAGATTGTCCAAGGATCATGGCTATCCGCCTCAAATGAATAAGGGACATGGGGGAGGTACGATGATATACTGATTTTTCTGTACGGGACTTCTCCCGCCGGGCCTTTTACCTATATGGAGAACAGTCCGGTTTCTTATAAACCGACCGGTTTTATCGGAGGGGCGGGACATGGTTGTATCTTTACGGCCGGTAGTGAGAACTATTGGAAAGCCGCGACCAATTCAATTTCCGTCCGGCATATGTTTGAACGCAGGGTCTCTTTCTATCCGTCCGGCTTTGATAAAGACGGCTATTTGTTTACGAACACCTATTTAGGAGATTACCCGATGTTCCTGCCCGGAGGAAAGGAACAGATCGCCGGTGAATATCAACCCGGGTGGATGTTGCTTTCGTATGGAAAAAAAGTGAGCGTATCTTCTTCGCTGGAAGGTTATCCGGCAGAAAATATAGTGGATGAGGACGCCCGTACGGCTTGGGTCGCCCAATCGAACCGTGACATGGAGTGGGCACAAGTAGATTTGCAACGGCTTTCGTCTATCCATGCTATTCAGGTGAATTTCGATGAATACGGGGCTAATCAAAAAGGTGCTGTCTCCGGAGTTTACCAGAGCTATCTGATTTACGCTTCGGTAAATGGCGAAGATTGGTCTTTGGTGGTGGACTATGGTACAAAGAAAACAGACACTCCTCATGATTATATCGAGTTTGAAGAACCGTTCAAAGCCCGGTATATCAAGTTGCAAAACAAGGAGTATATGGTGTCGGAAAATTTTTCCGTACGCGATTTGAGAATTTTTGGAAAAGGTCAGGGGAGTACTCCGCGTGCCGTAAATGATTTCACGGTGGAAAGGGATGAGGCCGATCCGTGCAAGGCGCGTCTTTGTTGGGAGGCTGTTCCGGATGCTCAGGGGTATATTGTTCGCTACGGAATAGCCGGAGACAAATTGTATAATAATTTCCAGGTGATGGGAGAAAATACATTGGAAATCGGAAGTCTGAATAAAGGGGTTGCTTATTATTTTACGATAGATGCCTATAATGAGAACGGTATTACCCGGACTTCCCGGATAAAAGTTTGCCGTTAATCAACAGACTTCTTTTTACCTCTTCAGCTTTCCCACAAACATCAGGTTATTGTCGTTCTCATGGAGCGTAGCAGCCAATTCTTTCAGTTGGGCTTTCGCTTCGGGAGGACATTTGCCGGAGGCGAGATGGGCTTCGATCATATCCTGAAGTGCAGCCGGTTCGACATTGAAAATGAATCTGCCCTTGTTGAAGTGGTTGTTCGGATTGGGAATCGGGAGATTCCCGTAGAAGTCGTTGACCAGGTGATATTGGGAAGATGACATTTTCATCTTATCTACCAGTATGTCTCCTCCGGGTGTGAACCGGCCTTTATCCCAAGTGTAGTAGTGGATGAGGATATGATTAGGCAGTTCCGTGTAGATATGGATAGGTTTTTGAGCAAAACCGGTGAAGTTCATCGTGAAACGGGGGATCAGCTTGTTTGCTTCCGTATCGTATGTGAAAGTCGTGTCGATGCCGGTATAAAAGAAGTCGAATGTCCCGGTATTCCGGTAGGAAAATATCTCATTGTCGAAATTTCCTGCCAACATATAGTCGAGTGCCGGTATTTGTGATAGGATGTTCCCGTTCGTGTCCATCCGGAAAGCGATCGGCGTCCCTTCTTCAAAAGGCATGTGTACGACCGAGAGCGTACCGTCGGCATTGACCTCGATTTTCGGTTTGTTGATTTGTCTGGGAAGATTGATATCTTTTATCCATTTCCCGTCAAGGCCGTACATCATGATTTTCTTCCCATAAAAGAGAGAGAGGAATATATGGCCGCCTCGTTCGTCGATACTCCCGTCGTAGATAGTCACCGGATACTCGCCCGGTCCGTTTCCCATTGCACCTATGTTGCAGAGGAATTTTCCGTCCTTGTCGTATAGCTTGACCACGTTGGATTGCTGTCGTACGCAAATGTAGTTATCGCTCACCTCGATCCACCAGGCCTTGAACAGGGCCTCGTCGGAGGTTTCAAAACGCACGATCCGGCAATCTTCGACCAGTTCGCTAAGTGGGATATCAATCGTATCGCCTGCCGCTTTCAGGTCGCAGATGTAAAGCGGGCCGTCCGGGTTTTCGATTATCCTGACACTGCCGTCGTCAGTTACCAACGATTTCGGAACGGAGGAATTACAACTTGCAAGGCTTGCCAGAAGGAAAACGATAGCGGGAAGGAATGCTTTTGTTTTCATATTCACGTAGATTTAAGTGATTATAAAAACAAAAGTATGAATAATTCGTAGATACGAACTATTCATACTTATATAATAATTAAATGATTAATGTAAATTAACGGATGAACAACAGTTCCCTATATTTCGGCAGCGGCCACATCTGGTTATCGACCATCAGCTCCAGGTCGTCGATGTGGCTACGGATTTCGTCCAGATAGGGAGCGACGGTATCATGGTAAGCGATCGCTTTGGTACGCAAATCCGTGATACGGTTTGCTTTTTTGCGGGCTTCCACCATTTCGTCCACCATGCGAGTGACGGAACAGATATGTCCGGCAATCTTGCGAACCAGGCGTCGGGGCTCTTCCGACATATCGTCATATTCCGGATATCCGCCGAAAGTCTCTTTCAGTTTGGCGATGTTGTCCAATAGCAATGACTGGTAGCGGACGGCAACCGGGATGATATGGTTGAGCGATAGGTCGCCAAGGACACGAGCTTCGATCTGTACCTTTTTGATATAGATTTCCCATTTCACTTCGTTGCGGGCTTCCAATTCCTTTTCGCTCAGTACACCCGTTTCTTTGAACATCCGGATAACTTCCGGTTTCAGGTAAGCATCGTATTGTAATGGAACGCTGTTTTCGCAATCCAGGCCGCGGCGGGCAGCTTCTTCCTTCCATTCGTCGCCGTAGCCGTTCCCGTCGAAACGGATCGGTTTGGATTCCTTGATATAGGCTTTCAGCACTTCGAAGATGGCGGCCTCCTTGCTCTTGCCTTCGGCACGCAAGGCTTCGACATCCTGTTTGAACTGGCGGAGCTGGTAGGCTACGGCAGAGTTCAGTGCCAACATCGCCGAACCGCAGTTGGCCGACGATCCCAATGCACGGAATTCGAAACGGTTTCCGGTGAAAGCAAAAGGAGAGGTGCGGTTACGGTCCGTATTGTCTAACAGCAGTTCGGGGATCTGTCCGAAGCCGAGATGCAGGCGTTTCTTGTCGTCCACCTCGATAGCGTCTTCGATGGAACAGTTCTCGAACTTATCCAGAATTTCGGTGATCTGTGTTCCTAAGAAGGATGAGATGATGGCGGGAGGCGCTTCGTTGGCGCCCAGGCGGTGCGCGTTGGTAGCCGAAGCGATACTGGCTTTCAGCAAGGCGTTGTATTTATAAACGGCCATCAGCGAGTTGACCACGAATGTGATGAAACGCAGGTTGTCTTCCCGGTCCTTTCCCGGAGAGAAGAGGTTGATGCCCGTATCGGTTCCCATCGACCAGTTGCAGTGCTTACCCGAACCGTTCACACCCATAAAAGGCTTTTCGTGGAGCAGCACGCGGAAGTTGTGGCGGCGGGAAACACGTTTCATCACCGACATCAACAACTGGTTATGGTCGTTGGCGAGGTTGCATTCCTCGTAAATAGGCGCTAGCTCGAACTGGTTCGGGGCAACCTCGTTATGGCGTGTCTTGACCGGGATGCCCAACTTGTAGCATTCAGTTTCCAGGTCTTTCATAAACTCCTGTACACGGGAGGGAATGGCTCCGAAATAGTGGTCGTCCAATTGCTGGTTCTTTGCGCTTTCGTGTCCCAACAGGGTACGTTCCGTCAGCGACAGGTCGGGACGGGCGGAATAGAGGTCTTCGTCTACCAGGAAATACTCCTGTTCCCAGCCTAAATAGGTGATGACTTTATTGACGTCTTCGTTGAAATAATGGCAAACATCTTTGGCTGCCTTGTTCAAGGCTTCGATGGAGCGGATCAGCGGGGTCTTGTAGTCCAGCGCTTCACCGGTATAGGCGATGAATACGGTCGGGATACACAAGGTGTCGTCTACGATAAACGCAGGTGAGGAGGGGTCCCAGGCCGAATAGCCGCGGGCTTCGAACGTGTTGCGCAATCCGCCGTTGGGGAAGCTGGATGCGTCCGGCTCCTGTTGTGCGAGCAGCTTGCCGCTGAATTCTTCGATCATGCCGCCGCCGCCGTCATGTTCGACGAATGCGTCGTGCTTTTCGGCTGTCCCGTCGGTAAGAGGCTGGAACCAGTGTGTGTAATGTGTGACTCCTTTTTCCAGTGCCCACATGCGCATGCCGGCAGCCACATGATTGGCTATTTCGCGGTCGATAGGGGTTCCGTTGTCGATGGCATGGGTCAGGGCTTTGTAGGTTTCCTTGGAGAGATACTTTTGCATTGCCTTCCGGTTGAAGACGTTCTCACCATAATATTCGGATACTTTCTGATTGGGAGTAATGGCTTCCACTGCCTTTCGGTTGGATGCTTTCTCCACTGCATTGAAGCGTGAGATTGACATACAGATTGTTTTTATGTTATACCGGCTGCAAAGATACATGCAATTCTCCATGAATGCTTTCATCCGGTAGTTAAAAATAGATGAGTAGGAAACGATTTGTCCCGGCGCATCCCGTTTGGCAATGCACCAGCTTCTCTAAAGCTATGCATTAGGTTGCGTAACCCATAGCTTTAGCCTTCATAAAGCATAGCTTTACGGTAGCCTTTTTGGGGTGTCTGTCCTTTCGAATGAGGGCGTAAATGAAGATTCAAACATTTCATCGCGTGGGATAAATAAAAAAGGTGTATTAAGAAATGCTATTATTGATTATCAGTGATTTATGGTGATAGGTGATAGGTAAACCCCCGTTTCTGTAAAAGTTTAGGAAAAATGAATTAAAAAACGCCGCCTTTAAGGTGACGTTTTTTAATTCAAACTCAGAAAAGTTTTACAAAAAGGCCTTTTCACCTATCACCTATCACCCGATCAGAACAAACTCCAGGCTACTGTCAATCCTGCCATGACGATCGCTACCATGCTCATCAGCTTGATCAGGATGTTGAGGCTGGGACCGGAGGTGTCTTTGAACGGGTCGCCGACCGTATCGCCTACGACTGTCGCCTTATGGGCTTCGCTGCCCTTGCCGCCGTGGTTTCCTTCTTCGATATGTTTCTTGGCGTTGTCCCAGGCGCCTCCCGAATTGGCCATGAAGATCGCCAGTACGAACCCGGTGCTCAGGCCGCCGATCAGCAGTCCGACCACTCCTGTCACTCCGAATATCAGACCGGTGAGGATCGGTGCGATGATGGCTAACAGGGAAGGGGTCACCATCTCATGTTGTGCCCCTTTTGTCGAGATGGCCACGCAACGGGCGTAATCGGGTTCGGCTTTTCCTGTTAGTATTCCGGGGATTTCACGGAACTGGCGGCGTACTTCCTCCACCATGTGTCCGGCTGCCCGTCCGACTGCATTCATTGTCAACCCGCAGAACATGAAAGCCATCATGGAGCCGAGGAACATCCCCGCCAACACCTTCGGGTTCATAAGTGTGACATCATAATAGATCATAAAGTCGGAGAAAGAGGCTTTTGATACCTCGATGGCTTTGCCGTCGGAAAATGTCAGGACTGTTTCGCCCAACCGGAGCAAGCCTATTTTAATCTCTTCCACGTAAGAAGCCAGCAAAGCCAAGCCAGTCAAGGCTGCCGAGCCGATCGCAAACCCTTTGCCTGTTGCGGCGGTCGTGTTGCCTAAGGAGTCGAGCGCATCCGTACGTTTGCGTACTTCTTTGCCCAAGCCGGACATTTCCGCATTGCCGCCGGCATTGTCGGCAATCGGCCCGTAAGCGTCCGTAGCCAAAGTGATCCCTAATGTCGAGAGCATCCCGACGGCGGCGATGCCACGCTGCTGCTGCACCTCGGCACCAAGGCCGAAAGCGACCTATCCGTGCTCGACAAGCCTGAAAGCGAAGAAGAAGAAGTGCTCTTTGCCGCCATCCGCGCTCACCTGCAGGAAGATCCGCACTGGTACTCCAAGCGCCTGGCTCACATCAAGGGTGTGAGCGAAGAAACGACCACCGGCGTGCATCGCCTCTATCAAATGGCCGCCAAAGGCGAACTCAAGATTCCCGCCATCAACGTCAACGACTCTGTGACAAAGAGCAAGTTCGACAACCTCTACGGCTGCCGCGAATCGCTTGTCGACGGCATCAAGCGCGCCACCGACGTGATGGTCGCGGGCAAGATCGCCGTCCCTATCTCATTTGCTATGACCCGCTCGACGGCTCGAGCAACATCGACATCAACGTCTCGATCGGCACGATCTTCTCGATTCTGCCCAATCCGCATGAGGACGCCACCGCGCCCGAAGACGCCGACTTCCTGCAGCCCGGCGACCGTCAGCTTGCTGCGGGCTACATCATGTACGGTCCGCAGACGCAGATGGCGCTCACGCTCGGCCGCGGCGTAGTGATGTTCACGCTTGATCCCCGCACCAACACTTACATCCTCACCAACGACAATGTGCAGGTGCCCGAGCAAGCCAAAGAATTTGCCATCAACTGCTCGAACAAGCGTCACTGGGAGCCCCCAGTGGCCCGCTACATTGATGAGCTACTCGCCGGCAAGACCGGCGTTCGCGGCAAAGACTACAACATGCGCTGGGTCGCTGCCATGGTCGCCGAAGTGCATCGCATCCTGTGCCGCGGCGGCATCTTCATGTATCCCAAAGACAACCGCGATCCCTCCAAGCCCGGCAAGCTTCGCCTGATGTACGAAGCCAACCCCATGTCCTGGCTGATGGAACAGGCGGGAGGCCGCGCCACCAACGGCTATGAACGTATCCTTTCAATCAAGCCTGAAAAGCTGCACCAGCGTGTGGCTGTATTCCTCGGCGCCAAAGAAGAAGTTGAACGCGTGACGTCCTATCACGCCTGCTGATCGTCTTCATGCGTCTGCTTTCAAGCGCTTCGTCTCCCGGACGAGGCGCTTTTTTTCGTCTGTTATTTACCCAATTAGTGGTATTTCATGTCCTCTGCTTCTTTCCGTCCCATTCCCAACTCTAGCATTTTATCCTTTCAAATCAACGAATTACATATTTCGATAAATACTTGATTATTATATTTATAGATTGTGAAGCATTTGATTTATCAATCAAAAGGCGTAAGAATTCCACCAAAAGTAGGAAGGCCCGCCTCCCTTGATTTCACCCCACCAGACGCGCTGCGCAGCGGTCACATCCCGCTGGCCCGCGCGAGGAGACAAACGCAATGGACAAAACGGAATTGAGTACCCGTTTCACTGACACCATGGCGAAGTTCACGGCGTACTTCGGCAAGCATTTGCCCGACGACGTGCTAGCCAAGCTCAAGGAAATGCGCACGAAGCAAGACACGCCGCTTGCCAAGGTGATGTACGACTCCATGTTTACGGACCTCGAACTCGCCGACAAGTTCAACGTTCCCTTCTGCCAGGACACCGGCGTGATTCAGTATTGGATCGAATGCGGCTCCGAATTCCCGCTCATCGGTCAGATGCAGGAATGCTTGCGTGAAGCCACAATTCGCGCCACCAAGGAAGCCCCGCTTCGCCACAACGCAGTTCAGATCTTCGACGAGAAGAACACCGGCAATAACACGGGCGTACGCATCCCCTGGATTGACTGGGAAATCATTCCGGGGTCGGATCAGTGCACCATCCACGGCTACATGGCCGGCGGCGGTTGCTCGCTTCCTGGCACCGCCAAGGTCCTGATGCCGGTTGAAGGCTACGAAGGCGTCGTGCGTTTCGTCTTTGACAACATCTGCGATCGCGGCATCAACGCCTGCCCGCCACTTCTCGTGGGCATCGGCATTGCAGGTTCCGTCGAAGTGGCTGCCAACCTCTCCAAGAAAGCGCTGATGCGTCCGATCGGCTCACGCAACAGCAATCCGCGCGGTGCGGAATTCGAACAGATCATCGAAAAGGGTCTCAACGACATCAACATTGGCCCGGGCGGGCTCAACGGTGCGCTCTCCGTGATGGGGGTTCACGTCGAGCAGGCTGCGCGTCACCCCTCGTGCCTTGCCGTCGGCCTGTCGGTAGGATGCTGGGGCCATCGCCGCGCAACCATTCGATTTAACGCCGATATGTCTTATGAAATGATCTCGCATAAAGGAGTCACGCTGTGAGCAAGAAAATTCTGACGACGCCGATTCGCAGTGAGGACCTCGAAGACATCCGCATCGGCGACATTATCTATCTCAACGGTTATCTCATCACGGCTCGCGACTGCGCCCACACGCGCTTGGTCAAGCACGGCCGCAAGATCCCCGTCGATCTGGCAGGCAAGGCGATTTTCCACGCCGGCCCCATCATGGTGCCCGATCAGACTTCCGGCAGCGGCTTCAAGGTCGTTTCCATCGGTCCGACCACCTCCATGCGCATGGAAAAGTTCGAGAAGGAATTCATTGAGCAAACCGGCGTCAAGCTCATCGTCGGCAAAGGCGGCATGGGTCCCAACACGGTCGAAGGCTGCACCCGCTTTAAGGCGCTGCACTGCGTCTTTCCGGGCGGCTGCGCGGTACTGGCCGCTCAGTGCGTCGAAGAAGTCGAAGACGTGCAGTGGCCGGAACTGGGTATGCCCGAGTCGCTTTGGGTCATGCGAGTGAAGGAATTCGGCCCGTTGATCGTCTCGATTGACACCCACGGCGGCAATCTGTTCGAACAGAACAAAAAAGTCTTTAACGAGCGTAAGGCTCCGATCGTTGAAGAAGTGATCAAAAAGACCGAATACATCGATTGATGAAGAAACGGGCGTTTCCGAAGCTTCGAGAAACGCCCGTTATACTTGAATGTTAAGCCGTCACGCTTTAGCTCGCTGGACGGCTTTTTTGTTGGCTAACCGTCGGCAAACTCGGTTTCGGCTACACGGCGCATGACTTCGATGAGGCTGCGCGCGGCCTTTGTCAGATAGCCGTTTTTGCGGTACGCCGCCACAACCATGCGATCAGGACGAGCGGGCTCAATCGTGAAGTAGCGCACAGGCTGAGCCGGACGGCAGCGTTTGGCAAGCGTCTGTGTGACAAACGTTGCGCCGAGACCAGCGCTGGCCAAATGAAGCGCTGCAACGGGTGATTCGCTTTCAAGCATCACGCGGGGCGTTGTGCGTGTTGCACGGCACAGGTCTTCGTAAAGATTGCGGAATTTCTGACCCTGCTTGATCGTGATGAAGGGCTCACCGTTGAGACGATTGAACGGCATCGATGCGTAGCCGCCGGAGGCAGGCTGCGGCACAGTCTTTGCCACA
>ENA-ORNR01002771-ORNR01002771.1-human-gut-metagenome-genome-assembly--contig:-NODE-2771-length-13941-cov-3.334150_pt1 | contig 13941 bp, 10 predicted proteins | sample MGYA00242114_ERZ509020 | MGnify/ENA primary metagenome ERZ509020 (study PRJEB26280, sample SAMEA2338758) | human gut metagenome | biome: human gut; feature: human-associated habitat; material: faeces...
TTCTTTTGCAGGCGTTTTCTTTTTCAAATAAAAAGAAAATGCCGAAACGCTGTAAAAGGTAAAATATTTAGTTAGGGTAGGTAGCGAAGGTAGTGGGTGAAATTTTTATCGTCATCATGTTGTGCCGCCTATGGCGGCAGCGGTGCGTCGAGTCGCCGTACCCTACAAACTGAGCATCAGCAAACAGCAAAAATACCGCAGGGCTTTTGCTCTGCGGTACTTTGATTTCAGGCTTTATTTATGCTCGGCGAGGTATCTGTCCACGACGGACTCGACATAATCGGGGCGGTCGGTGATGATACCGTCAACGCCGTTTTCGAGCATCTGGATAATGTCCTTTTCCTCGTCGACGGTCCATGCGTTGACCTTAATGCCGGCGGCATGGGCGCGGCGGACGAGCGCTTTTGTCGCAAACGCCTTATGCGGATGCAGTGCGTCGCAGCCGATCTTCTGCGCGAGGTGCAGAGGCTGGAAGAACCATCTTCTGACTACCTGTCCGTAAATCGGATAGAGATACGCCGTCTTGCACTTGGGATCGTACTTCTTCGCCTCAACAAGCATCTTATAGTCGAAGCTCGAAATGAGAAGCTCATCAAAAAGTCCGTAGTCCTTGACTGCCTCTATCGTCTTGCGCACTATGTCTTCGCGCTCGGACTTGTTGGGCTTTATCTCGATATTCATAACGCTCAGCTTGTCGCTCTTCTTCATGCACTCGAGGTACTCCTCGACGGTGGGTAGAGTGACGCCGGCGAAGTCCTTTGAGAACTTGCTGCCGAAATCGAGCTTGCGGATATCATCAAACATATAGTCGCCGATAGCGCCGGTGCCGTTGGACATCTCGTCAACGGTGTCGTTATGGCAGATGACTATATGCCCGTCCTTGGTGATATGGACGTCGGTCTCGGTTCCGTCCGCCCCGAGCTCGACTGCTTTTTCAAATGCGGGGATCGTGTTCTGGGGAGCATAGCGGTTAGCACCGCGGTGTGCGATTATCTTTGGCTTATTCAACACTGTTCACCTCTGAAAAATTTCTGAGGACATTATAGCACTTCGCCGCTGAAAATTCAACAGGAATGTGATAAAGCTGAAATAATTATTAAATTTCTGCTTTTATTGTACTTAAGTCCAAAACGCTGTTGCAAGCTATTAATATTTTTGCTATAATTATAAGAGCTTTTATGCAAATTGTCGATGCTTCCCGATTGAATTTTTTCATATCGGGGGGCTAAAACAACTGTCTGCGGGCGTATTTTCCCTGCTTCGCCGCGGACCTGAAGGAGTGTTGAAATGGGAAAGAGTAATCTCAAGGAAAAGGTCAGCACGACATGGAACAATGTCGTACTGCACTGGAAAACACCCGCCTTGGGCAAATATGTCTCCTACAAAGAGATAATTGCCTACGGCGTCGGAGGAATGGGCGTTCAGTTCGTCATGTTCTTCTGCTCGCTCATCGCGCTTTCCGCAACGAGCTTCCTTGTCGGAAACACGATAGGCATCAAGCCGATGCACTTGCAGTATATGGCGGTCGCATCGACTATCATCGGCTTCGGAATCACTATCGGACGCTCTTACATAATCGACAGCGCCCGCTTCAAATCCGGAAAATTCCGTCCCTTGCTTGCGATAACCGGTATTCCCACCGTTATTATAGCGGTCGTGTTCGTCTGGCTGCCATATGAGACGATGTCGTATATGCAGAAAGTCATTGCGGTTTTCCTCTGCTATAACCTTCTGCAGTGCTTCTATCCTTTCTTCCAGCAGGCATACACAGACCTTGCAAACGTCATATCGCCCAACTCCCATGAGCGTACCGATATCGTTTCGGTCTCGTCGATCATCTACTCCATGGCGCCGTCCCTCACGGGTCTTTTCGTGCCGATGCTCTCGACGCTCACCGGCGGTCTGAACTCCATCACCACCTACCGTATAATTCATCCCATCGTTGCCATAGTAGGACTTCTTCTGTCCTATATTGCATACGCCGGAACGAGAGAGAGAATAATCGTGGCGGAGAGCCACGTTACCCAGTTCAAATTCTCCGACGCATTCCGCGCCGTTGCAAAGAACAAATATTTCTGGATAACTTCCCTTGCAGGCTGGCTCGGCTTCCTTGAGGGCGCAGTCGACGTTATCGTCGGCTGGACATTTATATATGCCTACCCCGACAGAATGGGTCTTTACGGAGTCGCAACAACGCTCATCGGCAACGCGGCGCTCTGGGCAATGCTCATCTGTCCGATAGCGATAAGAGTCCTCGGCAAGAGAAACCTGCTTATCTGGTGCAATGTTACAAACGTCGTGCTCATCGGACTGCTCTATCCCCTTTACAACAACATCCCCGCTTTGATAATTCTCTATTATCTCAACAGATTCGTCAATTCTTTCGCCATAGTCTACACCCCGGGAATCAACGCTGATATGCGTGACTATCAGCAGTATTTCACCGGCGAGCGCATAGACGGAATGTTCGGCGCGGTCGGCATAATCGGCTCGTTCATCGGAATGTTCACCGGCATGGTGCTCCCGACCATCTATCAGATGCTCGGCCTTGAGGACAACTACGACGTGCTCGAAGTCGCTTCGTTCAGAGAGGATATGTTCGACGTGCTCATCATCGCCGCAGCTATCGGCGCGGCGCTCAACTTCGTCCCCTACCTCTTCTACGATCTGACCGAGACCAAGCAGCGCGGCATAGTCAAGGTGCTCAAGATACGCGCGATGTTCGAGGACTACGGCAACGGTATTCTCCGCGACGAGAGCATCGTTGAAGCCATAGACATAATCGACGAAGCAAATCTCCTCTACAAAGACAGAACCCTCATGACCACAAAGGACGACATCAAGAAGGCAGAGAGACTGCCCGCGAGAACGCCCGAGGAAAAAGAGTTCAAGAAGAACGAAATCAAGCGACTGAAAGCCGCTTACAAAGAATTCAACACTCAGAACCGCGGCATAAAGAAAGACCGCATAAATCAGGCAAAGGCCATGCCCAAGAGCACCGACGCCGAGAAGGCGGCGAGAAAAGCCGCGATAAAGGCCGCGAAGAAAGAGAACAGAGAGCTCAACAAGCTCAATGCGGACATCTCCGTGTGCGATTTCATCATCGACGAGATGAACAAATACAACACCCTTCGTATCCAAAAGCAGGTCGAGCGTTCCCGAGCGCTTGAGGCTGCCGGATATGCCGGAATATTCAACTACAGCAAAGAGGACATGGCTGAAGCCAAGGCTCTGCCGAAGTCCACTCACGAGGAGCGCGAGATTCGCAGCGATGCCATAACCCACGCCCGCGCACTCAAGAACGCCAGAAAGGCAATGATAAAGTTCTACGGCTCGCCCGAAAATATCGTCGAGCCTTCAGACGATGCGTTCAAGGCCGCAGAGGCTCTGCCGGACGACACCTTCGCGCATCAGCTCGAGAAGAAGAGAACCGTCAAGAAGCTCGTCAACGAGAAGTCGAAGTACATCAGAAGCGTCAAGCCTCTTCTCGACGCAAGGCGCCAGCTGACGGAAAAAGAAAACTACGCGCATCTTGACGATATCCGCGCAAGATACGCCGACGCAAAAGCGAACACCGACGCCGAGTATGAGGCGCGCAGAGTCGAGATCGAGAGACTCGAGGAAGAGCGCAAGGCAGACCTCGAGCGCAGGAAGCAGGAGCGCCTGGCAAAGAAGAACGGAAAGTGAGGAACAGACGATGAAAAAATTCAGTAAAATAGCAGCCGTTGTTGCGCTGATGCTCGTTGTCTGCCTCTCTTTCACAGGCTGCGGCAATCTCGGCAACGCGATAATCTCCGCCCTCTCCCTCGATGTCACGGTCGACGACCCGGCGCTCATCAAGGTTGAGGATATACTCGACAAGACCGTCAAGACGGAATCCGTCAAGAGCGGCGACTTCACCTATACATTATATACCGACAACACCGCCTGCATCACGGGCTACACAGGGAGCAACCCCGTTGTTTCCATTCCCGCGGAGATAGACGGCACAAAGGTAATCGGTCTCGAGAACAAGGCTCTCAAGAGCAGCAGCACGCTCAAGGAGCTCATACTTCCCGACTCTGTCGAGGCAATCGGCAACTATGCCGCGATGTACTGCGACAGTCTTGAGAAAGTAACCATCGGCAAGAACATCAAGCACATCGGCATCAGCGCGTTCGAGGGCTCGCAGGAGAACGCCTACACCGGAAAGAGCAAGCTTACGACCGTTGTTTTCAACGGCGCGCCCAAGACCATATCCGAAAAGGCTTTCTACTTCTGCTCCGCGCTGACCGAAATAGTCCTGCCCGAGGGCGTTGAGACCATCGGCGACTGGGCGTTCGCGAAGTGCTTCAGCGCAAAGAAGATAATTATCCCCGAGGGCGTCACTCAAATTGACGACCACGCGTTCCTCAAGTGCACCGGAGCGGTCGAGATATCGATTCCCGGCACGGTTGAGAGCATTGCGGTGAGCACATTCTACCGCTGCTCCTCTCTCGAGAAGCTCACCATCGGCGAGGGAGTCAAGAAGCTCGAAAAGGGCGCGTTTGAAGAGTGCAAATCGCTCAAAACAGTCGTCCTGCCCGAGAGCATGGAAGAGCTCGACAAATATGCGTTCTACAACTGCACCGGACTCGACGAGATAACCATTCACTCCGGAGTCACCGTGTTCGGCGGCGAGATATTCAAGGATGTCGGCAAGCTCACGATTTCGACCGAGAGCGGAAGCGACGCCGAGAAATACGCGCAGGACAACGGCTTTGATGTTGCCGTTATCGGCTGACGGAGGACGAATGGGAACGATAATCGCACTCGGCGGCGGCCGTTATGACGACGGCGAGGTCATGCCGATATTTGAAAGAATAGTCCGCGAATCGGGCAAAGAAAATCCTCATGTCGTGTTCCTGCCGACTGCCGGGCACGACGACACCGAGGGCGACGAGCCCATATGGGAGAGCTTCGAAAAGCTCGGATGCACGGTTGAGACGCTCAAGCTGACCGACCCCGCGAACACCCGCGAGCACATATATGATACGCTCGTGAACACGGACATTGTCTACGCCGGCGGCGGAAACCTCGAGTTCATGATGAACACATTCAAGGCAACCGGCGCGGACGAGGCGCTCAGAGAAGCGTATAAACGCGGAAAAGTCCTTTCGGGGCTCAGCTCCGGCGCGATGTGCTGGTTCGACATGGGATATGACGACTGCGGCGAAAACGGCAGCTTCATGTTCATCGACTGCATTGGACTTCTCCCCTACTGCTACTGCCCGCACTTCATCAGCGAACGCTGGCAGAGTTTCAGAACAGCCGTAATAGGCTGCCGAGTCTCAGGCATCGGAGCCGAGGACGGCGCGGCGCTCATATTCAAAGACGGTCATTTCTCCGCCATGTGCGGAAACGACGGCGGAAGCGTGTTCTATTTTGACAAAAATAACGGCTTTGCAAAGAGCGACATAACCGAGGACGCGTCTGCGCTGGATATATAAAAATCATGCAGGGAAAACGGATAATATCTGTTTCCCCTGTTTTTTATTGAGGTATCTATAAGCCTGTAATTCCGGCACACGGTTTAATAACGAACTTGCCTAAATCTGCTGAATATGCTATGATTCCGATAGCGGACAGCCGCAAGGGCTGTCCCTACGGGATATATGAGCTATAGTCATTGCTGAATATTCGATTTAGTTGCAATATGGAGGACAATTATGTGGTGCTTGCCCAAAGACAACTCAAAAGCAGTTATTACTGCACAAGATCAAATACATAGCGCTCATCGCGAGTGTCACTTGCAACTACCCGAAACGGCAATTTTATTCTTTATGGGCAAAGCGACGGATTACCTCATATCGCAATATAATGCAACAGAACTGCCTGAACCGCTTCCGCGATTTCTTAATTCCTGCCCAATTTGGGAGATTGGGAAATTCCAGCTATGCTTTGCGGACGGAGGACGCGGTGCTCCGCAAGCAGTAGATACAATCGAAACTCTCGCCGCATTAGGAGTAAGAAATATTATTTCCGTCGGAATGTGCGGAGCATATGATGAAGTCGTCCATGTCGGTGAAATTATCGCTCCGCAAAAGGCTTTTGTGGAAGAAGGAACATCACTTCATTATTACGAGGACATCGAATATTCAAAGCCGGACGGTAACCTTCAAAAAGCCGTCACCTCTTTGCTTGGCATACGCAACCATTCTATTGTCTCGACAGATGCCGTATATCGTCAGACGTTGTGTAAAGAACAGTTATGGCGAGATAAAGGTGCTGTCGGAGTAGATATGGAAACATCGGCAATCTTCAGCGTTTCCAAATATCTCGGATTAAAGGCTGTCGCTATGCTAATGGTTTCTGATATACACCCAATTGATTCAAATTCTTCAAAATGGGAATGGAAAATGACAAATGAAATGAGATATAATCTCGTCGATCAAGCCGCTGCATTTGCAAAAGCGATCAATAATACAAAATAATATCTCGCCTATGCTGGATTGAGCCTATTCGAGTTTGTGCCGCTCGCGCGGCAACGGTGCGTCGAGGTCGCCGCACCCTACAAAATCAGACTTTATTATTGGGCGCAAGCAATGCAATTAACCAACCGACACTCCTCCGCATATTCTTATAGTAAATGAATATGCGGAGGTATTTTTATGCCCGATGTCTATCTCAGCCCCTCAACTCAGGGCTACAATCCATATATAATCGGCGAGAGCGAGAAATACTATATGAATCTCCTCGCCGACGCAATGGAGCCGTATCTCTCTTCAAGCGGGATAAGCTACGGCAGGAACGACCCGAACGGCAACGCGGCGGCGGCTGTCGCGCGCGGAAACAGAGGAAACTATCGGCTCTATCTCGCCCTGCACTCAAACGCCGCGCCAGCCATATATGAGGGCACTCTGCGCGGACCGGACGTCTACTACTATCCGACGAGCACACAGGGAAAGCGCGCTGCCGATATAATCGCAAACGGACTGCGCGAGATATACCCCGAACCCGAGCTTGTGAACACACGCACCTCAACAACACTGCTCGAGCTAAAACGTTCGAAGGCTCCCGCGGTTTACCTTGAGCTTGCCTACCACGACAACGAGCAGGACGCGCGGTGGATAGCCGACAACATCGACGCGATAGCCGAAAATCTTGTCATAAGCATTGCGGATTTTCTCGGCGTGCCGTACTATCCGCCCGTTTTTCCCGCCACGGGTATCGTTAGCACGCGGGGCGGGGTTCTGAATGTCCGACGCGCACCGAATATGACCTCCGCCGTTATCGGCACTCTCCCCGACGGACGCCCCGTAAAAATAATCGGCGCACTCAACGGGTGGTATGCCATCGACTTCGGAAACACAACAGGTTACGTTTTTGCAGGAAACATCAAGAGAAACTGACACAGTTTGTACACAAAATTGACATATTCATACACTTATACGCTTTTTTCCGACGGCGTTTGTATAAAATGCAGATTTTTAAACTTTTCCTTGCTTTTACCCCCAAAAAGCCCTATACTATTATTGTATTTTCATCGTACTTTTCTTTAGGGGGAACGAGGATTTGAAGCTGCTTGAGGAGCGCATAATTGCTGACGGCAAAGTGATCGGGGACGATATTCTCAAGGTGGATATGTTTCTCAATCACCAGATCGACGTGCACCTTCTTCAGGAGATCGGCAAGGAGTTCAAGCGCCGTTTTGACGGGTGTAATATAAATAAAATTCTGACTATCGAAGCATCGGGCATAGGGATCGCGTGCATAACTGCGCAATATTTCTCTGTGCCTGTTGTTTTTGCCAAAAAGGGCGCGCACAAAAACGTGGGCAGCAATGTCTACTCCTCCGTTGTCCACTCCTTCACAAAGGGCACGGACAGCCTTGTTACAGTGTCGAAAGACTACATAAACAAGGGCGACAAGATACTCATCATCGACGATTTCCTTGCAAACGGCGCCGCCGTTTCGGGACTTATCGATATAATCAACCAGGCGGGCGCCGAGCTTGAGGGCGTCGGCATCGCCATTGAAAAAGGCTTCCAGCCCGGCAGAAAGGTTCTCGAAGAGAAGGGCGCGAGAGTCGAATCCCTCGCCATCATCGAGAAGATGGGCAACGGAACAATAACATTCAAAGAACAGGACGACTGAGTTATTTTTTCCCGTGCAGGACTGCGGGATAAATATAAAAAAATTTTTTGGAGGTAAGTCAAAAATGAAGAAATTCACAAGAATCCTCGCGATCGTTCTTGCGCTCGCCACCATTTTCAGCTTTGCAGCTTGCAGCAGCAAGGACGGCGGCGAGAAGAAGATGAAGGTTGGTTTTATCTTCCTTCACGACGAGAACTCGACTTATGACAAGAACTTCATCACCGCAGCTGAGGAAGCTTGCAAGGAGCTTGGCGTTGAGATAGTCAAGAAGACCGGCATCGGCGAAACTCAGGCTTGCTACGATGCAGCGGCTGACCTTGCTGATCAGGGCTGCTCAATCGTTTTCGCTGACAGCTTCGGCCATGAGAGCTTCATGATCCAGGCTGCCGAGAAGTATCCGGACGTTCAGTTCTGCCACGCTACCGGCACCCAGGCTCACACCAAGGGTCTCAAGAACTTCCACAACGCTTTCGCTTCCATCTACGAGGGCCGTTACCTTGCAGGTATTGCCGCAGGTATGAAGCTCAACGCTATGATCAAGGAAGGCAAGTTCGAAGCTAAGGACGCTAAGATCGGCTATGTCGGCGCATTCCCCTATGCAGAGGTTAAGTCCGGCTACACCGCATTCTTCCTCGGCGTAAGATCCGTCTGCAAAGAGGCTACCATGGAAGTCCAGTTCACCGGTTCCTGGTACGACGAGGCCAAGGAGAAGGAAGCTGCTACCCTGCTTATCGGCAGAGGCTGCAAGCTCATCAGCCAGCACGCTGACTCCATGGGCGCTCCCACCGCTTGCGAGAACGCAGGTGTCCCCAACGTTTCTTACAACGGCTCCACTCTTGACGCTTGCCCGAACACCTTCATCGTTTCGTCCAGAATCAACTGGGTTCCCTACATGAAGTACATGATCGAGTGCGTCAGAGACGGCAAAGAGATCGACACCGACTGGTGCAAGGGCATCAACGAGGGCGCTGTTGAGCTGACCGCTATCAACGAGAAGGTCGCAGCTCCCGGCACTGCCGAGGCTATCAAGGCTGCCGAAGAGCAGTTCAAGGCCGGCACTCTTCATGTTTTTGACACCTCCACTTTCACTGTTGGCGGCAAGGTTCTCACCAGCTACAAGGCTGACGTCGACACCGACGAGAACTACACCCCCGACACCGAGGTTGTTTCCAACGGTTACTTCCACGAGTCTGAGAAGCGTTCCGCTCCTTACTTCGATGTTGACATCGACGGCATCACTCTTCTCAACAAATAATTAAGCTATAACTTTCATTCAGACGGGGCGACGAAAGCCGCTCCGTCTGAAGCAGTTCAAAAAACAAGATTTTTAAGTTTGAAAAGCCGATTATCCTTCCTGTTTTAATCGGCTTTTGAGATTTAAAATAGGAGGATAAGTGGGCTTGAACGCAGCAATTGAATTGAAAAATATTTCAAAAAGCTTCGGAAGCATCATCGCCAACAAGGATGTATGTCTGACCGTCAACCGCGGTGAGATACTCTCCATTCTCGGCGAGAACGGCTCCGGAAAAACAACGCTGATGAACATGATCGCCGGAATCTACTATCCGGATCACGGTCAGATTTTCATCGACGGCAAAGAGGTAGTCATCCGCTCCCCCAAGGACGCGCTCGACTACAAAATAGGCATGGTCCATCAGCATTTCAAGCTCGTGGACGTGTTCTCTGCAACGGAGAACATCATTCTCGGACTTGACGAGGGCAAATTCAACGTCAAGAAGTCCGCCGAGCGCATCAAAAAGATAAGCGAGCAGTACGGCTTCGACATTGACCCGAACAAGAAGATATACGAAATGTCCGTCTCGGAGAAGCAGACCGTTGAGATAATCAAGGTGCTTTACAGAGGCGCAGATATCCTCATTCTTGACGAGCCCACCGCCGTTCTCACCCCGCAGGAAACGCTCAAACTCTTTGACATCCTGCGTCGCATGCGCGACGACGGCAAGGCTATCATAATCATCACCCATAAGCTCCACGAGGTGCTCTCCCTCTCCGACCGCGTATCGGTTCTCAGAAAGGGCGAATACATCGGCACGGTCAACACCGCAGAGACGAACGAATCAGAGCTTACAGAGATGATGGTCGGCAAGAAGATAAGCCTCAACATCGACCGCAGCGATCCGGTTGACCCTGTGGACAGGCTCATTGTCAAGGACATCAGCTGCATCAACCGCGACGGAGTCAAGCTTCTTGACGACATCTCGTTCACCGCGCGTTCGGGCGAGATTCTCGGCATCGCGGGTATCGCCGGAAGCGGTCAGCGCGAGCTGCTTGAATCCATCGCAGGACTTCAGCATCTCAACAGCGGCGAGATTATGTACAACAACCCCAAGACCGGCGGCCAGGACAACCTGCGCGACAAGACGCCCATGCAGATCCGCGAGCTCGGCGTGCGTCTGTCGTTCGTCCCCGAGGACAGACTCGGCATGGGACTCGTCGGCAACATGGATATAATCGACAACATGATGCTGCGAAGCTACCGCAAGGGCAAGGGCGCGTTCCTTGAGCGCAAGAAGCCCAAGACGCTCGCAGAAAAAGTTATAAGCGACCTCGAAGTTGTAACCCCGAGCGCGAATACGCCCGTCCGCCGTCTCTCCGGCGGCAACGTGCAAAAGGTGCTCGTCGGCCGTGAGATTGCTTCCTCCCCCACGGTCTTTATGGCGGCTTACCCCGTGCGCGGACTCGACATCAACTCATCTTATCTTATATACAACCTGCTCAACGAACAGAAAGAAAAGGGCGTCGCCGTTATCTTCGTCGGCGAGGATCTTGACGTTCTGCTCGAGCTGTGCGACCGAATCCTTGTCATAAACTCCGGCAAGATAACCGGACTCGTTGACGCGAGGACTTCCACAAAGGAAGAGCTCGGTCTGCTTATGACCAAAACCGACGGAGGTGAACCCCATGAGTAAGTCAAACGGACAGAAGCGTGAGCCTCTTTTCCACATAGTCAAGCGCAGCACCGTTCCCTCATGGGCGGCATGGCTTATCAGAATCGGCGCGGTCATTCTGGCGCTGCTCGTCTGCGCGGTCGTGACCGTCGTCATCACCGGACAGAACCCCGCGGAGGTCTATTCCGCGATAATCTTCGGCGCGGTCGGCTCGCCGAGGCGTATATGGAGCCTGCTCCAGAATCTTGCAATGCTCCTGTGCGTTTCGCTCGCAGTCACCCCCGCATTCAAGATGAAATTCTGGAACATCGGCGCAGAGGGACAGGCTCTCATGGGCGGCTTCGCGACGGCGGCATGCATGATCCTCTTCGGCGACAAGCTCCCGTCCTATCTTCTCTTCCCCGTTATGATTATAACGAGCATTGTTGCGGGCGCGATATGGGCTTTCATCCCCGCATTCTTCAAGGCGAAGTGGAACACCAACGAGACGCTCTTCACGCTGATGATGAACTACATTGCAACGCAGATAGTCGCTTACTTCTGCTACAAGTGGTCGAACCCCAAGGGCTCGGGTCACATCGGAGTCATCAACAGCGTAAGCCACAACGGCTGGCTTCCGAGCCTAGGCGGTCAGGACTACCTGCTCAACATACTTATCGTTGCGGCGCTGACCGTTTTCATGTACATCTATCTCAAATACAGCAAGCACGGCTATGAGCTCTCCGTCGTCGGCGAGAGCGAAAACACCGCGCGCTACATAGGCATCAACGTCAAGAAGGTCATCATGCGCACGATGCTCCTCTCCGGCGCGCTCTGCGGCGTCACCGGACTTCTGCTCGTCAGCGGCACCGACCACACCATCGCGACAAACACAGTCGGCGGACGCGGATTCACCGCGATAATGGTATCGTGGCTCGCGAAGTTCAACCCCGCTTACATGATCCTCACCTCACTGCTCATCGTCTTCTTCCAGAAGGGCGCAATTCAGATATCGACGAGCCTCGGACTCAACGACTCGTTTGCCGATATCATCACAGGAATCATAATCTTCTTCATTATCGGCAGTGAGTTCTTCATCAACTACTCTGTCAAGTTCCGCAGCAAGGAGGCGAAGGCATAATGATAATCACATTCATTCAGCGTGCTATAATGCAGAGCATTCCTCTGCTCTTCGGCTCAACGGGCGAGACGATAACCGAAAAGGGCGGCAACCTGAACCTCGGTATCCCCGGCATCATGTATGTCGGCGGCATCTCCGGCGTTATCGGCGCGTTCTTCTATGAGAAGAGCGTCGAGACGGTTAACCCGTTCCTCGCAGTGCTCATTCCCCTGCTCTCGAGCATTTTGGGCTCGGCGCTCATGGGTCTGCTCTACTGCTTCCTGACCGTCACTCTACGTGCAAACCAGAACGTCACCGGTCTTGCGATGACAACTTTCGGCGTCGGCTTCGGCAACTTCTTCGGCGGCTCGCTGATAAAGATAACCGGCAGCGACATCCCCTCGATAGCGCTGAGCGCAACGAGCAACTGCTTCAAGACAACGCTCCCGTTCGCCGCAAAGCTCGGAAAGGTCGGAGATATATTCTTCTCCTACAGCTTCCTCGCTTACGCCGCGATAATCATCGCGCTCATCACCGCCTATTTCTTCAAGCACACGCGCACAGGACTTCAGCTGCGCGCGGTCGGCGAGAATCCCGCAACAAGTGACGCGGCGGGCATCAACGTCGGCAGATACAAATATGTCTCGACAATCGTCGGCAGCGTTATAGCGGGTCTCGGCGGTCTCTACTACGTCATGGACTACGCAAACGGCGTCTGGTCGAACAACGGCTTCGGCGACCGCGGCTGGCTTGCAATCGCGCTCGTTATCTTCGCCGTCTGGAAGCCCGATCTCGGCATCCTCGGCTCGTTCCTCTTCGGCGGTCTCATGGTCGTTCACAACTACATCCCGAACCTCAGCTTCGGCGCGCAGGAACTGTTCATGATGACTCCCTATGTTGTTACGATAATCGTCCTTGTCGCGGTCAGCATGCGCCGCAAGCGCGAGAATCTGCCGCCCGCGAGCCTCGGACTTTCTTACTTCCGCGAGGATCGATAATATTGATTTTTTGAAACTCATGGTGTATAATAAAGCCATAAAACTTAGGAGGTTTTACTATGTTAGTTTCCGCAGCAAAAATGCTCAAAGATGCAAAGGCCGGCAAGTACGCGGTCGGTCACTTCAATATCAACAACCTTGAGTGGACAAAGGCTATTCTTCTCACCGCTCAGGAGCTCAACTCCCCCGTTATCCTCGGCGTGTCCGAAGGCGCGGGCAAATATATGTGCGGTTTCAAGACCGTCACCGCTATGGTTGACGCTATGGTCAACGAGCTTGGAATCACCGTTCCCGTTGCGCTTCACCTTGATCACGGCTCCTATGAGGGCGCGCTCAAGTGCATCGAGGCGGGCTTCTCCTCCGTCATGTTCGACGGCTCTCACTACGGCATTGAGGAAAATATCGAGAAGACCAAGGAGATAATCGCTCTCGCTCACTCGAAGGGCATTTCCGTTGAAGCCGAAGTCGGCGCCATCGGCGGCGAAGAGGACGGCGTTATCGGCGGCGGCGAAGTTGCTGACCCCAACGAATGCAAGATGATCGCTGATCTTGGTATCGATTTCCTGGCAGCAGGTATCGGTAACATTCATGGTAAATATCCAGCTAACTGGAAGGGCTTAAGCTTTGAGACTCTGGATGCAATCCAGCAGCTTACAGGTGATATGCCGTTAGTACTTCACGGTGGTACAGGTATTCCTACAGACATGATCAAGAAAGCTATCGACCTTGGAGTTTCCAAGATCAATGTTAACACAGAGTGCCAGCTTTCTTTTGCAGAAGCTACACGTAAATACATCGAGGAAGGCAAAGATCAGCAGGG
>ENA-ORNR01002777-ORNR01002777.1-human-gut-metagenome-genome-assembly--contig:-NODE-2777-length-13919-cov-3.208814_pt1 | contig 13919 bp, 7 predicted proteins | sample MGYA00242114_ERZ509020 | MGnify/ENA primary metagenome ERZ509020 (study PRJEB26280, sample SAMEA2338758) | human gut metagenome | biome: human gut; feature: human-associated habitat; material: faeces...
TAATAATAAGGGCATCGGTAAAGGGTATGACATCATAAACCGAAAAGTCAAGCAGTCTGTTGTGCAAATGACGGGCTTGAAAAAACTTATTAATGGGGAAGATGCCCCTTATGCGGATCTTGGCTTATATACGGAAGCCCCCATTGCAGCATCTGATGTGAAGATTATAAGTTATGATTCCATAGACAATAAGTTAGACTCAATCAATGTAAGTTTGAAGATTGGCGTATCTTTCGGTTTGTTTAAACTGGATATTTCCGGTGCTTATATCAGTGGGGAGAAAGTGGCCGATGCAAATGTGACTTACAAGATGGGATGCCGTTATCCGGTGTATGAAGCGTCTTTGGGATATGCTGATTTGTTAGATTATGTTGCTTTAGAAAAGGATGCAAAAATAAAGCGGCAAATGTTGAGCATCGGCTTCCTTAATTTGAGAGACAAAATTAAGGAATTGGCGGAGAATCCGTCAGCCAATAAGGCACAATTGGATGCGGCTTTAGTTAAGTTGGATGCGACTTATGGACCTGTGGTAGTGACAGGAACTACTTTAGGAGGTGAAATGACAATGAAGTTGGACGCTGATAGTTTGGATGTATCGGATAATATGGGAATAAAAGGTGATGCCAGCCTGTCCGTACAAGCGGCCATTTCCATTACGGGAGAAGCACATGCTGATTATATCCGGAAAGGTGAAATGTTGTTGTCCCATTCCAATTTGGAGCTGACCATGTTAGGAGGGCAGACTGCTAAAGGGCAAGAGATGGCCAAATATTTGACGAGTACGATGGCTGTCAAACGTGCGGAAGTGAATCAATTGGCGACGGACTGGGCGAATAGCATTGTGATGGACGGAGTCAATAAAAAGAATAATACGGCCGAAGTCGTGGAAATGACTTTGACACCGATATGGAGCTTCTTTGATGATGAGGTTGCCGTAATCGTACAGGACTATATCGTAAAGAAATACAAGGATAATCCTAAGGCAATTGTGGATTTTAGTGATTTATAATTAGAATATTAAGTGAAGTGAGGAGCTTGTCCATGATTTCCATGTTTGCCATGATTTTGGCAAACATGGTTTTGTTTTCTTGTTCGGAGCATGAAGATGCTTTGGTTTTACCCGATGTCCAAATAGAGGTCAGCGAGTCTGAGATAAGTTTGGGGCGCGTGGGGCGGTACTATGATGTGAGCATAAGCTCTCCCAAAAAATGTGTGGTGGAGTGTATGGCAGACTGGGTGACTCTCACTTCTGATACTTTGGAGGAAGACGGTATTTTAGAGTTTTATGTCGAAACCAATGACGGTGATAATGGGCGCAGGGCTGAAATCAGGGTGAGTTATGCCGATGCACCGGAACAGTTTGTTCGGCTTTCCGTGTACCAATGCGGATGGTTGGACGTGGAGGATAATGCCTTGTCGGGAGGAGAATTGACACAAGACTTCCGTGTGGGATGGGGATACAATATATTGCAGGATTTTATGAGTGAGAATAGCCTGGTGGCTCCGATTCTGGATTATAACAAGTTGTTGAAGTATGAGGCAGAATTGGGAGACAATTTCATTCAAGAGGATAACCGGAGCTATGAGAAAATAGAAATATATTCAGGTTATTCGCTTGACGAGTTGTCCCAGACCTTTACGGAAGCCCAGGAAAGAGAGAAAAGCAACCTGTCAGGGTCGAAAAAGACCGTAGGCAAATTTGTGAAGACCAATAATTATTCGACCGTAGAAGAACGGTGCTATGGGTATTCCCGTTTGTCCAAGGTTGTGGCTTCACGTTATTTGGACGAGGCGGGGCTACTGTATTTGGCCAACGGGGGGAAGGACATTTATTCTGAGGCTTTTAACCGACTACGCGAGAAAATCATGAATGACCCCACCATTGAAAATGTAGACCGGTTGCTAAAGGATTTCGGGACGCATCTTGTTATTTCTGCCGATTTAGGAGGGATGATAGAGTATATGGTAGACTTTCAGAAGAAAGAAGTGGCGGACGTGCAAACCTATACGGAAATGCGGACGAAATATGTGTATGGCAAGATACAGCCTTCGGCAGAGACTTCGCGGATAGATGCCAGTATTTCCACGGATTGCAGTGCTTCGAAGTCTTTTACCATCCGGGCAGGAGAAAATGAATGTGTGGAGAAAATACGGAAATCCATCGAGAATTTTAGCAATGAGAGCCAAATAGACCAACATTTGCTCTCTGATTGGATGAACAGTTTGGAGGGGGATTACCGTAATGATGCGGAGTTGCGTAAACGGTTGACCATTGTAGGATGTACGACTTTACCGATATGGGTGTTTTTTGAGCCGGAACTGGCTCGTCTTATCCGCGAACGGGTGGAAGAAATCTCCAAGCAGAGCAATTATGATTATGACAAGGATATCATGCAGGGCGATAACTGCATGATTGAGTTGAATGACGGGATGCTCCGTTTCGACACAGGGGATGATGCAACCTTGGTGAAGGTGGTGTATCACGGGAAAGTACCGGTGGCAGAGATTTGCCATGAATACGTGCCGGATATCCGGGCAGACCGTAGGGTTACGGTGATGTATCCTTTGGTAAAAGGGTCGCCGAACCTGAACCGTGGGATATTCCTTGGGGATGGAGAGGGTAATCCTCCTTCCTACATCGCTTTTGAAGGAGGGTTAGTTTATGTGAACCCCATAGACGGTATGGGGCTGACGGATAAAATCACGAAATTGTATTATGTTAATGGTAACCTCTATTTAAATGACATGAATGCGGGAGTGTCTTATGGGGGCATCACGGTGGAAGATGCCTATTGCGTGTTGATAGACAACGTGACGGACCGCTTGCCCTTCGTGAAGATCGGTGCGGGTTACTGGTTGCGTGCTAATTTGGAGCACAGCATTTATTTGGGGGAGCCGGACGACCCGGATGACGAATACAGCAATGTTACGGTGAATGAAATATTCGATGGGAATAGGTATTATACCAATACTTTCGGTGTAATAGATCCTACTTATAGGAGCATGAACGAGGAATTTATTGGAGTAGACAAGTGGTATCTGCCCCAGACTGATGACATTATGAATTTGCGCAATTATGTGTATAAAAATCCAAAGGTACTGTTCAAAGGGCAATTGAGCGGTTTCGATGCGCAGTTTGACGGTTTTTATGGAGTGTATGACATCATGAACGATGACAAGTATTTGGGTTCTTTTGATTTTCATTATGTAAATGAATATAGTGTTATCGCATGCAAGGGCGAAGGACAGACCGGTGCGGCATTGGTGTTGACACCGGATTACCAGTTGCGCACGACAACCTTGAAGTCGGCAAATGATAATTTCTATCCGGTACGTTTGTTCCGTTCGTCCAACTTTAAATATACGGAAAAGAAATGATACGAAAAATATTGTTGTGCATATGTATGGGTGGGATGTTGGCAGCTTGTTCTGAGGACATCTTGCCAGAAGTTCCGATGTTTTCCGGAAGTGAAGACCATGTTCCCATGGCAGACTTTATCTTTGATGGAACGGAAGGTTACCGTGAGTTACAGGTGGATGTACGCGATGTCGTGGCAGGAGAAACGGAAGGAGGATTCCTGACTTTTGTCCCAAAGGAAGGAAAATCTTATTTGTATTTGGAGCAGAATGATGAGAAAACACACCGTTGCGGAAACCTTAAATTGAGGTTGGCAGACGGGCGGACGGAATGTTATACCGTGGTGCAGGAAAGCCGTGACCAAACTTCGCGTGATGCCATTGACAAAGGTTTAATCCGGAATTATGGCGTGGGTTATTCCTTTGAAGGGTATAATGGCGAGAAATGTTCTTTTAACAGCGTAATGAGCCAGGTAATCAACCTCCAGATGTTGAAAGAAGTGGAAGAAAAGGAGAATGACCGGTTGCTTAACTCTGATTATGAGCATGCCATCTACTATGTAACCTCGTCGGGGTATAGTTTGTCGGATTATGTGCACAGCGTGGAGCTTGAGGCAGAAGCGGGTGCCGATTTAATCCTTTACAAAGGGACCTTGAAAAAGACAATGGACGTATTTGAAGTGGTCAACAAGAAGAACTTTTATGTGAGCACGTCTTACATATCCCCTAAAGGCATACGTTCATTGGAAACGGAAAAGTTGAAATATTATGTGAAAGAATACCCGGAGCTTCTGACGCACAGTTTCCGTAAGGCCATCGAGGATTTGTCCCGCCATCCATCGGACATTATGGCGTTGGATTCTTTCCTCGTACGGTTCGGAACCCATGTCGTGCAGTCGGCTACCTTGGGAGGAAAGTTGGATTTACATGTGTCGGTCTCCCAACAAAGCTTCGACACCTACGAGGAAGAAGGGTTGTTTAGTGAAAACACGATAGCCCTGTTTTTCAAGAAAATGAAGTCGGAAGGCAGTAATTATAATTTCAAGGATGTCTTCAATGCGGCGGAGAGCCGTATGGATGTGTCAGGAGGCAGGATTTCCATTTTGAACGAGGCCGTAATCAATCCCGACTTCAACAATGCACGGGTGCAACCGGAATTGTTGGCACAATGGGAAAGCAGCATACAGTATGACGAAGATAACTATGCAGGCAACAATGTGGAGATGGTCGATATGGCAGTCTGCCCGATATGGGATTTGATACCCGACCCCGAAGTGGCGAAATCTGTGGAGACCCGTGCCGTGGGGACGGCTTCCCGTTTGAGCGAAGTGTTCGGGTTCAACCATTTTGCCAATGCGTCTTTTCCCATGTCATTCGATACCGTGCAGTGCAAGATGGGGGGAAAGGAAACGAGCGTGGAGATGCCATACGTGGTAAACATCATTTCGGCAGGCCGTTATGTGGCTACGGTGTGCCGGGAGTGGGTGCCGGAGATTAGCAAGGACGAAGCTGTGAGCGTGGCTTATCCGATATATGGCCGTACGATGGATTGGACGGGAGGGCTTTGTGTGTATCAGGGACGCGCCTACCGTGTGGCATGGCATCACGGTCGTTTTGTCGTGACACCGGTGCCGGATCTTCCTTCGGGGAAATTTTACCTCACCGCAGGTCGCTTGGAGGTGCAGTCCACCGAAAATACGGTATATCAGAAAGCCTATCCTGTATTGGGTTATGAATGGCCCGGAAGTATCGGCATTGACGGGACTTTGACAGGGAAATACTATTACCAGACGCGTAAGTTCTTGGGACATTTTTATTTGGCGACGGATAAGGAGTTTTCCGATTTGCCGAACTGGCGTTGGCAAACGTCTGTGCCGGAAGAGGTGGATAACTACCGCGAAGAGATAAATGGTAGCGAAGAGGCATTCCGTCTTTCCGGGGTTGATTTGGGACGTGACTGTACGGACAATTTGAAGAACCGCATGGTCATGGAAGACGATTATGAATTCTTTTGGAATACGAGCGAAGTTAATTATTAATATGGAGGAAATATGAGAATCTGGCATTATTTTGAGATAGTTTGTTATGTGGTAATCGGACTTGGACTGTTTGTTTCCTGTAATGAAGAGGAAGAAGTGGGGAAAGGGGATGAAACTTCACAGGAAGGTAAAGACCCATTGGTACCCACCCCCGAGGGGGAACGCTTTATGAAGGCGCAACAAATCATCAAAAACCTATGCGAGGTGGACAGCGTGAATGGGAGTGCCACTTATGATTTTAAGATAGGAGAGGTGCTTGATGTGACGAGGCCTACGGAATTCAGCGTGGGCATGGACGACTTGGAAGAAGCCACGGAGTTTTTCCGTTCTTCCATATTGGGGACTACGAATGAGCCTGTAGACCTCAACGGGGTGTTGGAAGTGGATTTACAAGAACAGGGAAGCCTTGTTTTTGCTCCAGGTGGCGATAATGGGGCGTTGGCTACATTAACCATCAATTTGGTGGATTTGCCTGTAATGACCAAGTTGTATTTCATACCTGCCACGCTGTGGCCCGACAATGCCAGTTCGCCTTATGCCAAAGGTAATATTTTGTATGACAAAATAGATAACCGTTATTATGTCTGTATCGCCAGTTATGACACTGGGAGGGATGGAGTCTTGTTTACCTTGGACGGAGGTTGGTCTTATGATAGTAATGATGATAAGGATGAAATGGCTACTGATGGTGGTAAGGTTGTTAATTATTACAATGTCCCTTCTGAGGCGGATTTTAATTCATTGTATGATTATTATACTACCAAGCATGATGATTTGTTGGCTCGCCTGCTGTTGGCTTTTCCTGACTATACGGAAGCAGGGTGTTTCCATAATAGGAAAAGCACAGAAAAAACTTCCACACGTCCACATAAAATGGATGAAGCTTACAAAGATGTGTTGTCCGGTTCGGATTGGCAGAGGGATGATTTTGACAACAAAATGCGCGAAAAAGGGTTTCATATGACCACGACAGTGAAGGAATATTGGGCGTGGTTTGAATATTGGCATGAGTATTGGTTCTATGGTTACAGGTTAAAGAATGTAGGAGGACAGTTTGGAGAAAAATACCAGTTGCAATATATAGATACACAAGAATACAACGTCCCAGGAGTATATTTGTTGTTGTGTTCCATGAGGCACTTTAGTTATGGGGCGTTTGACAATAACCGTTATGAGCTTAAACGCAGGTGATGTATGAGAAAGAATCTGCATAGGCTATTGTGGCTTGTTTGGGGCGGATGCTTTTTGGTGGCCTGTTCGGGAGATGAAACCTGGCGACCGGACGATGTTTCTTTAGGGTTGGAAAAGTGGAGGCTTACCTTGATTTGCAGTCCCAATGGATTGGGAGACAACGGATATAATGACAAGATATTCGAAGGCGTGTGCCGTTTCCTCGATGTATATGGCGATGAGGTGGAGTTCCATTTGAAGACCCCCTTGTCCATTGACGCGGCTTTGCAGGATTACGAGGACTGGTTGGCGGAGCCGGAGAAAGAGGGGAAGAACGACCTGTTGGTGTTGGCCGGAAGCGAATACCGTGATTTTCCCTCCCTGAAAGGAGGGCCGCTTGGCCATCGAAAAGTCTTGCTGTTCGAGACGAAAGGGTGTGACTATCCTGTAGGGGTATATACGTTCAATCTTTCCATGTATGGTGTAAGCTATTGGGCTGGAAGTGTGGTTGGACTGTCTTCCGGGGATTCCGAACTGTTGGATTCCACATTGGTGTTGGCCGCCATGCCTGATGAACCGGTGTTGGAAGAAGCCATCAGGGGCTATTCGGATGGATTTTATGCCCAAGGCGGTCGTTTTTGCCGTACTTGTTATTTGGCTGACGGTTATGAAGGTTTTGCCATGCCCGACAGTGCTTACCGTATGTTGGACCGGATAGGCGAGGGTTATTGGATGGTATATCCTTTGTTGGGCGGGTCGGCTGCCGGGGTGTACCGGTATTCCCGTGAGGTGCTTTGGACACCGACCATCGGGATGGATGTGGATTGCTCTTCCATCACTACGGCCGTGTTCTTTTCGGTCATCCGTAAGATGGACGGGGTGATGGAAATGTATTTGGGGGATTGGGTGGCAGGCAAAGAATGGCCTGTGAGCCAGACGTTAGGTCTGTCTTCCGGTTGGGTGGACATCGTGGTCAGTCCCAGATTGTCGGATAATAATATGGCCACGATGGTAGAGGCTTGCCGCACGGAGGCCGTTGAAAAAGATAAGGAATATGAAACTTCAAAGCATTAAATATGGCATCCTTGCACTGGCATGCGGGCTGTGCGGTGCTTGCGAGGACGAACCTGCCGTACAAGGCAGCGGGGCAGAGGTGAAAGAATACCGCGTGGCCGTGGTCATGCCCGGTGAGAACCAAAGCCGTTGGGAGAGAGTCATATCTTGGGCCATGGAGGATTTGGAAAAGGCTCAAAGGGGATTGTCCCGGAAAGTGAAGCTCAAAGTGGAGTGGAAAGATGAAAATGCTCCTGATTTGGAGGACTATCTGAAGGCTGTGGCTGCCGATTCGGACGTGGCAGCCGTGATAGGACCTTATCATTCATCGTCAGCCCGTATGGCTTCCGCCTGTTGCGGGGCACGACGTAAGACTTTGATACTCCCAACAGCCTCGTCCGTGGAATTGCAACGTAGTTGTGCAGGAAAGGATTTCCTGTGGGCTTTGTCCGAATCGGACATAGGCCAGTGTGAGGTGATGCTGACCCAGGCGTTGATGGACGGGGCTGAAAATGTGTATCTCCTTTCCCGTGAAGATGACTATGGGCAAAGTTTTATAGATTGGTTTACTTTCCAGGCTGTAGAATTGGGATTGATGTCACAAGGTAATTATACCTATTCCACACCGGAGGACATGGCCGTGGCTTTGGATAAGATTAATGCGCGTTTCGAGGATTTAAGGCATGACGATGTATTCCAGACTTTGCTTTTCGCACCGTCCCGTACGGAAGATGCCGTGTGGTTGGACAGTTTGGTGCGGATTCATCCTGAATGGAAACTGAGGGGTATCAATTTGATTTGCTCAGACATGGTTTATGCTCCGACCTTGGCAGGACGTTTGACTTCGGGGCTGAATTGGGGAGGAATGGCTTTGGCGGCTGATCCTGTTTCCGGCTTTCCCACAGTTTATCAGGTGAAATATGGGGATGAACCCTTGAATGGCGAGTCCCATCTGTATGACGCACTGGTCTTCTTGGCTTATGGTCTGACGGCCCTGCAATGGGAGCCGGAGTCTGGCCTGAATGAGGCTCTGAAGCGTGTGGTAGACGGGCGTGCGGCCTATGATGGCGGTTGGATGGCAGATGACATGCGGCAGGCTTTTGCTTTGTTGCAATCTGGTGTTTACCCGAATCTGGTCGGCGTGACCGGAAATTGGGATTTCGATGAGGAGAAATATACTTCCGTCCTTCATTCCGCTTATGCGCATTGGAGTTATACACCGGAAGACGGTTTCCATACGTGGGATTATTTGTCTACGGACGGCAGCAGGCGGACTTCTTCCACATTGGCCGGATGGAATTGGGCGGTATCCCGGATGGAGAGTTTTGACGAAAACGCGATAGACCCCGCATATCCTTCCTTACAGCACAACTGGTGCGTCTTGGTGGCGGCTTCCGAAGGTTGGGCGAATTACCGTCATCAGGCGGATGTGTATGCCATGTACCAGTTGATGAAACGTCACGGTTATGATGACGACCATATCATTCTGGTGGCAGAGGATGACATTGCCTGGAATCCCAAGAATTTGTATCCGGGAGTAGTCCGCGTGCACCGGGATGGTGGGAATGTGTATGACGGGATACGCATTGATTACCGTTTGGATGATTTGAAGCCGGAAGATTTGGAGGCCATCCTTGCGGGGGAGGCCGGAGGGCGTACGCCTTATGTGGTGGCGGGAGACGAACATACCAATGTTTTCCTGTTCTGGAGCGGGCATGGTGTGTATAATGGGCTGAACTGGGGAGAAGGATATGAGATGTTGCGGGGACAGCAGTTGGGTAAGATGATACGGAAGGCTTATGAGCGTGGGAACTATCGGAAAATGTTCGTGGCTTTGGAGGCCTGTTACGGGGGAAGCATGGCCGAAGCTTGCAAAGGGATTCCCGGTGTCGTGTTCATGACAGCGGCCAATGCCGGTGAGACCTCGAAAGCCGACGTGCAGGATTATGAAATGAACATCTGGCTTTCCAATGGTTTTACCCGTGCTTTTCAGGAGACGATTGATGCCAATCCTTCGATTTCCTTGCGTGATTTGTATTACAAGTTGGCTCGCAACACTGTGGGTTCCCATGTGTCGGTCTACAATGAAGCCCTTTATGGGAACATATTCCGGAATACCATGTCTGAGTATCTGCGCGAATAATTGCAAGTTGTATTTTCTTAAAAAATAGTGGGAAATCTTATACTTATATAATAAGGAAAATGGATTCGTCTGAATTTGCGTAAATTGCGGTCGTTTTTATTATAAATACGGATAAACTTTAAAAAAATATATGGTTATGAACAAATCGATTCTTATGTTTTCTTTCCTCTCGGGAACTTTGGTGTTTTCGAGTTGTGTGACGAAGAAACAGTATGCGCAGTTACAGACGGACTATAACAAATTGGACAAGTCCTATCAGGATACGAAAATGAAACTGGTGGCTTGCGGTACGAAATCCAAGAGTTTAGAGGAGCGTTTGGCCGAGGCGCAGAAGGCGAACGACGAGCTGAAAGCTTCATACGCAGCCTTGCAAGGTTCGTTGGACAAGAGTATCCAACAGAATTCTCAAGGCAATGTGAATATCTCGAAATTGGTAGACGAAATCAATGCTTCCAATAAGTTTATCAAACAGTTGGTGGAGGCAAAGGATAAGTCAGACTCCTTGAATATGGTGCTGACCAACAACTTGACACGTTCGCTGAGTCGTGAGGAAATGAAGGATGTGGATGTACAGGTGTTGAAAGGCGTGGTTTATATTTCTTTGGCAGACAATATGCTGTATAAGTCGGGTAGTTATGAAATTAGCGAGCGCGCCGGTGAGACATTGAGCAAGATTGCCAAAATCATCATGGATTACAAGGAGTATGAGGTGCTGATTGAGGGTAATACGGATACCGATCCTATTTCACGTCCTAATATCCGCAACAACTGGGACTTGAGTACATTGCGTGCATCCTCGGTGGTTCAGGCTTTGCAAAATACATACGGGGTGGATCCAAAGCGTTTGACGGCTGCAGGACGGGGTGAGTATAACCCTGTGGCTTCCAATGACACTCCGGAGGGCAAGATGCGTAACCGCCGGACGCAAATCATCATTACGCCGAAGTTGGACCAGTTCATGGAACTTATTGATCAGGCACCGGAGTCAACGGAACCTGTGGCTGAATAAGCTTTGTCGTAAACAAGCGTAAAAACAGCCAAGCCTGAACTTTTATATGGAAAGTTCGGGCTTGGTTGTTTTTTTGTGGAGGACTGTGCCAGATACAGATTTTATATGATTTTTTATGCCGGATTATGCTTGCCGATTATTTTTTATTGTATATTTGTTGTTGAGCAAATCTGATAGTTATGAAGAAGTTACTACTTGAATTCTGGTGCCTTGCGTGCTGTGGGCTGATGGCTTACGGACAGGAGGATTATTACAGGCCGGTGGAAGGGCTGAAGAAGTCGGAGTTGAAAACCGCGCTTCATGAGTTGATACAGCCGGAGAGCGTGTTGGACTATGGCGGGAAGGGCGAAGGTTATACCTGGTCGGGCTTTGTCGTGACCGACCGTATGCCGGACGGAACGGTGCGCGACCGCTACAGTGACGTCGTTCGCGGGTTCAACGGATTGAATGCCGTGGAAAGCATGAACATCGAGCATTCTTTTGCCAACAGTTGGTGGGGGCATACGGTGAACAACGCCTATTGCGATTTGTTTAACCTGTTTCCCAGTGACGGAACGGCCAACGGGAGGAAAAGCAACAACCCGATTGGAGTGGTCACGGAAACGCCCGCTTTCGACAACGGGGTGACCCGTGTCGGGAAATCCGCGTCTTATCGTGCGGATTCGTTGATTACGGTATGGGAACCGGCAGATGAGTGGAAAGGAGATTTTGCACGTACTTACTTCTATATGGCTACTTGTTATGAGGATTACGCTGATTTGTGGCAGACGACAGAAGGTTTGTTGATGGTTGAGAAAAACCGTTATCCGACTTTGCGGCCTTGGGTGAGCAACCTATTGTTAGCGTGGAGCGAAGCCGACCCTGTGGACGACGTGGAACGTGAGCGTAACGAAGCCGTGTCCGGTATTCAGGGAAATCGTAATCCCTTTGTGGATTATCCGCAGTTGGCCTCTTATATTTGGGGAGACAGTACGGATTATGCTTTTTATATCGACCGCACGTCCACGAGCCCCGAGTTGTTTGTGCCCGGAGAAGGGGAGACGGTGGACTTCGGTCTGCAAGCCTTGTCCAAGGGATTGGAGGGCCGTTTGACCATTCGGGGGCGTAACTTACCCGAAGGACTGGCTTTAGATTTCGGACAGTCCGGTTTTGAGGCGGACAAGACGCAACTGACGGAAGACGAAATCGTTCGGGGAGTGACCTTGACGGTACGTTGCGGTACTGCCGAAGCCGGGGTGCACGAGGCTGTGCTCCTGTTGAAAGGCGACGGTTTCGAGCACCGGAATCCTCTGAGGGTAGAGTATGTGGACGGTATTCCTGCCTATCCGGCCCGTGATGTGGTTTGTACGGTGAATGCCCAACGATTTACGGCTTCGTGGATGGACATGGGAGAGGGATTGGATTACACGTTGGCTGTCTATACGAAGGATGAGAGTGGACAACAGCAGATGCTTGAAGGTTATCCCAAAACATTGACAGGCGTTTCCGCCACAGTGGAAGGGCTACTTCCCGCTACGACTTATTATTATACGGTAAGCCTTCCGGACGGAGAGGGCGGAGAGGCGATGGTTTCCAACGAGGTGGAAGTCCGTATGCCGGAGGTCACGCCTGTGTTTACGGCCGATGCTGAATTGCATTTCACGTCTGTGCCCGGACGGGTTTCTTTCCCGCAGACAGTGACGGTCACGGCTTTAGGCGTAGACCAATATGTGACCACAGCCACGGTAGAGGCTCCGTTTGAAGTGAGTGAAGACGGTAAGGAATGGAGTACAAAGGCATCTGTGGAAGGCACGGAACAACGTCTCATGGTGCGCATGGGGGCAATGCCTGAGGAAGGGATGACAGAAGGCGAAATGGTGCTGTCCACTCCAGGGGCGGAAGACATCATCGTGAGCCTTTCGGGAGAGGTGGATCAGAAAAAGGCATTTTTCGAGACCTTCGAGACCGGTTTTAAAAACAGTTATAAGGAAGGCCAGGTGACGTGTGTGGCCGCGCAGTGGCGGATGGCGCAGACCTTGATAGGAGGTTTGGCGGACGACAGGAAAAACGATGATTGGAGCGTGCGTATGCAGGCCAAATCTGGTGTCACGACAGAATTGGAGATGATGGAGGATAAGACGGAGGGTTGCGACTCTTTGTGGTTCTATGCCGGGCTGTATGGTGAGAAGGATACGGGCGTGAAGCTCAGTGTGGACTATTCTTTGGATGGGGGGATGACGTGGCTGCCTGTGGCAAAGGATATAGCTTTCAACAAAGGAGAGTGGAAGCGTTACGGTTACAAATTGGACGTAGACGGGCTTGTGCGGTTGAAGTTCAGCGTGACGGGAACCTCTTCGAAGCGAATCAACGTGGACGACATACAGATGAGCGATTACGGTACGGGCGACGGTGTGCGGCAAATCCGGGTGGAGAATCCCGATGAGTGGGTGGATGTGTACACTTTGGGCGGCATTTGGCTACGTAAGGCTAAGCGTAAAGATGCGTTGCGTGGACTGAAGCCGGATTATTATATAGTAAAATAAGAGCCGTAAGCTAAAAAAGAAGTATCTTTGCATCCGTTTACAAATCAGACGGATGCAAAGATATTTTCTATATTTGGCTTATGACGGCACGAGTTACCACGGTTGGCAGATTCAGCCCAACGGTATCAGTGTGCAAGAGGTGTTGCAGAAAGCCTTGGCCACCCTCTTGCGGCAGCCCGTGTACATCACAGGAGCGGGACGGACGGATACCGGAGTACACGCCCGGATGATGGTGGCTCATTTCGATTTCGAGTATGCCGATGACCCTGTGCGACGGATTGACGGAAGGTGGCTGACGGACAAGCTCAACCGCCTGTTGCCGCCGGATATCTCCATTTACAAGACGGTGCCTGTGGCAGCCGATGCACATGCCCGTTTCGATGCCTTGTCGCGCACCTACCATTATTACCTGCATTTCGGCAAGTCCCCGTTCTTGCGGGCTTATTCCTGCCGTCTGTACCAGATGCTCGATTTTGGGAAGATGAACGAAGCTGCTGCTGCATTGTTCGATTATACCGATTTCACCAGTTTCAGCAAAGTGAATACCGATACGAAGACCAACAACTGCCGTATCATGCAAGCCCGTTGGACGGAGCTTGCGCCAGGCGAATGGCGTTTTGAAATCC